>VOFK01000707.1_pt1 | contig 49552 bp, 71 predicted proteins | sample 5384121 | NCBI WGS metagenome assembly VOFK01 (sample SAMN12384730, study PRJNA508395) | human gut metagenome | isolation source: healthy gut J | host: Homo sapiens | reverse complement strand
GCATCGCCGCACCCCACCAGCACGGCCGGCAGCGGATAGATCATCGTGCCGGGTTTCCAACTCTCTTTCATCGTCCGTCGGGCGCCGCATGTGAGCGGCCGCACGGCAAAGATACGCTTTTCAGCCGAAATCCGTATCCCGCAGGCGGTGGTACCGCCTGAAAATCCGCCGGAGCGTTTCGGCTGCGATCCCGTTTCGGGTAAGGCATATTCTTTGCGTTCCGGCAGGGAAAACGCCCCGCCGCCCGCCGAAAGACGTGCCGCTTACCGAACCGATATGAATACGAACGAATTCGCCCGAACCCTGTTGCTCGGCATCAAAAACCTCCTTTCATGGATAGGCATTCCGCGCCACCTGCTCGACAAACTGGACGAGATCCTGTTTCTCGTGTGCATCGTCACGATCGCGTTCGTCGTGGCGGCCGTCGTCCACCTCCTGCTCGTCCGCGCGGCCAGGAAGATCCTCAAACGCAAACACCTCGATTTCTTCGATTCGCTGTTCCGGTACAGCGTCTTCCGCAAATCGACGGCGCTCATTCCGCCCCTGATCGTCTCCGCGCTGCTGCCCTTCGCCTTCGCCACCGACTCCGCATGGTTCACCGTAAGCGAACGGGTCACGTGGATCTACTTCTTCATCGTGCTGATGATCTCCGTCAACGCGATCCTGAACACCGTGGGCGACACGCTGAAAAACGACGGACAGTTGAAAAACCGTCCGATCAAGGGATTCATCCAGATCTTTCAGGTGATCTTCTCCTGCGTCGTGGTCATCGTCGTCGTCTCGATCCTGATCGACAAGTCGCCGGTCAACCTGATTACGGGGCTGGGCGCCTTCACGGCCGTCCTGATGCTGGTATTCAAGGACCCCATCCTGGGGCTGGTCGCGGGCGTGATGATCTCCGAGAACGACATGCTGCGCATCGGCGACTGGATCGAGATGCCCCAGAACGGCATCAACGGCACCGTGACCGACATCTCGCTGACGGTCATCAAAGTCCAGAATTTCGACAATACGATCGTCACCGTACCTCCGTACTCGCTGGTCTCCGGATCGTTCGTCAACTGGCGGGGCATGAGCGATTCGGGCGGACGCCGCATCATGCGCGAATACGCACCTCAAACTCGACTGCATCAAACCCTGCACGCCCGAATTTCTGGAACGGATGAAGGCTTTCGACGAAGAACTGGCGCAATTCATCGCCGAAAAACAGCGGCAGGCGGCCGAGGGCAAGGTCGCCAACACGGAGAATCCCGACGGACTGGTCAACGGGACGATCGAGACGAATCTCGGTCTGCTGCGGGCCTACATGGCGTTGTACCTACGCCGGCACCCCTTCGTCAGCCGCGACCTGCTGCTGATGGTCCGGACGCTGCCCGCGACGGAGAACGGACTGCCGGTCCAAATCTACTGCTTCTCCTCCGACAAGAACTGGCCGAGCTACGAATCCATTCAGGCTGAGATTATGGAGCACTTCGTCGCCGTATTACCGGCCTTCGAACTCTACGCATTCCAGCGCACGGGCGCCCGCGACGTCCTCCTCAACGGCATCGCCGCTTCCGGAAAAGCCGACCTGGCGACGATGGAGACCGCTCCCCTGCATACGGACCCTTCGGAAAAGCAGGGAACCTGAGATTCCGCCCGTTCGCGACAGAAAACGGGTGCATCCGAAAAAGAGATATATTTCTTGTCCGAAACCGTATATCGAAATCACAGACAGGACATGACACGAATCGCAATCAAGCGGGTCTACGAACCCGCAACGGACACGGACGGACTGCGGGTGCTGGTCGACAAGCTCTGGCCGCGCGGCATCCGCAAGGAGGCGTTGCACTACGACCTGTGGGCGAAGGAGATCGCACCCTCCGCTCCCCTCCGGAGATGGTTCCATGCCGACCCGCAAGGCCGTTGGGAAGAGTTCCGCAGACGGTATCTGCACGAACTGGCGGCGTCGCCCGCCGTGAGGGCGTTCGTCGCAAGGATCGAAACCGCGCGCGACGCTTCTCTACGCCTCCAAAAATGCGGAGGAGAACCACGCGCGCGTGTTACGGGAGTATCTCGAACGGGAGTCGGGATGACATATCCGTTGCAGGAAAATGCGGACGGAGTCTTTTTGCGAACAGAATTTTGCGGCCAGAACCGGAGATGCAGGCGATATTCACGGAGATCGGCCTGCGCACCTGCGGGTGTAGCGCCTTTCCCCTGCCTGCCGGCTTGCCCTGCCGCCGCCGGCAGGCAAAAAGTCGCCGGCAACGGCGAACTTTATTTGACGCGCAATCGAATTTATTCGGAATTGCGCGTCAAATAAAAAAGTCCGCGAACTTCGTTCACGGACTTTTCGCCTACCGGCTTGCGGAAAGGAGGGGATTCGAACCCCTGAAACCCTTTAGGGGTTTACTCGCTTTCCAGGCGGGCCAGTTCAACCACTCCTGCACCTTTCCCCGAATCAAAAAAAAGAACCAACCTTCCGACCGGTTGATTCTTTGCGGAGAGAGAGGGATTCGAACCCCCGGTACAGTTGCCCGTACACCGCATTTCGAGTGCGGCCCGATCGACCACTCCGGCATCTCTCCAAAATCGCCGCGGAACGGGGAAGCCCCGCCTTCCGGCCCCGTCGGGAGCGACGTTTATCATCCTTTCGGGGCTGCAAATATAAACAAAATTTCTCAGATTGTTCTTTTTCACGATAAAAAAGTTGTCCGAAAGCGGAAATTCGCGCCTCGCACCCACCGATCCGTGCAGTATCCGCGCCCCGCACGCGTTTATATGAATGAAATCGGACGGTTATCGAAAATAATTCCTACCTTTGTTAGGAAACCGTTTCGATACTAAACCCGGTACGGTTTTCGTTAAACACACAAACAAACTACTCAAAAACGTACGCACCATGAAAAACAATGAAAACAGGGATCGGACTACTGTTGCTGGCACTGCTGACGACAGGCTGTTCTTCTGCGTACTACCAATCGGAGGGATACGCGGGCGACGACCTCTACGGCATCCACAATAAGACGAAGATCGCACAACGCGAAAAGGCCAAGGCCGAGGCAGAAAAAGCCGAAGCGGAGGCACGCCGCGCCAAATGGGAGGCCCTCATGGCGCAGGCGCAGGCCGACGACGCCGAAAACCGCTACTACGGCTCGAACGACTTCGACGATCTGGTGGCGGACGACTACGAAAGCGCCTACGAACGACGGCTGCGGGGCTTCGAATCGCCCACCTACAAGATGCCGTCGAGCTACTGGAACCTCCGTTACAGCGGAACGTTCAACTACCTGACGGCCTACGATCCGGCCTTCTACAACATCATCGTCATGGGCGACGAAGTGTGGGTAGAACCCAAATACATCACTTCGATGTTCGGCACGTGGGGACTGGCCACCGGCTTCGCGGCGGGGTATATGGCCGGCATCTACGGCAGCTGGTACAGCAGTTGGGGCTACGGCTGGCCCCTATTACGGCTGGGGGTACAGCCCCTATTGGGGCTGGGGAGGCTGGTACAATCCGTGGTGGAACCACAGCTATTGGTACGGAGGCTACTATCCGTACTGGGGGCATCCGCACTGGGGACACCCGCATTACTATCGCCCGCGTCCCAACTACCGGCTCAACAACAACGGATCGATCCCGCGCAACTACCGCAGCTACGGTACGCCGTCGCGCAACGGCAGCTACCGCAACTACGGCACGTCGGGGGAGCGGATCGCGCGGCGGAAGCTACAACAGCAACCGCAACAACAGCGGCGGCGTCTACTACAACAGCGGCGGCCGCAGCAACAACAGCAGCAATGTCTACCGCGGCAACGGGAACACGTACAACAATAACAGCTACAACGAACGCGAGAACAGCTACCGCAGCAACAGCACCTACCGCAACAATTCCGGGCAGTTCGTTCAACAGCGGCTCGCGCGGCGGAAGCCGCAGCGGAAGCTACAACAGCAGGGGGCGGTTCGCGCGGCGGAAGCGGAGGCGGCACCTCGTCGGGCGGCAGCCGCGGATTCCGGGGGCGTTAAATGTTCAACCGAGTTAAACAGCATCGGATTATGAGAAAGTTACAGATTGCAATATGGGCGGCCGCACTGGTTGCGACAGGATCGTTGCAGGCGCAGCAGCGCGGGACTCTGGCCTTCGGCGGCGCCGTACTGAACCAGGACGGCGTATTGGCCGGCGAAATGGCGCAGATGTCGCAGCCGCAGGCATTGGGCACGGCCCGCTCGATGGCGCTCGGCGGAGCCTTCACCTCGCTGGGAGCCGACCTGTCCTCGATGTCGATCAATCCGGCGGGCCTGGGCATGTACCGCCGCAACGAAATCGCGCTGACGCCGATGATGACCTTCCAGTCGTCGGAGACGCCCGGCACGATGTCCTATGCCAAGAACGGCAAGAACCGCTTTTCGATGGCCAACTTCGGCGCGGCGCTCAACGCCTACGAAGGGACGGGCACGCTCACCAGCTTCACGGTGGGCATCGGGCTGAACCGCATCGCGGATTTCAACAGCCGCTACTCCTACAAGACCGATACGCCCTATGCCGGAGGTTCGGTATGGGCGCCGACGATCGCCGACATCTTCGGGCAGCAGCTCGGACAGGCCGGCATCTTTCCCAATAGCAACGGAGGGTTGGGATATGAAGTCAACCCCTATTACTGGCCGGCGGTGCTGGGATACAACGGTTTTATGATAACCCCCTACTACAACACCGACACGAAAGAAGACGAATATGTTCCCGATTGCATCGGTAGCAACGCGTCGATCCTCCATTACATGGACGTCGTCAATTCGGGTTCGATCAACGAGTTCACCATCTCGGCGGGCGCCAATCTGAACAACATCGTCTATATCGGCGCCACGATCGGCATCCAGAGCGTACACAAGGCCACGGGCGTCTACTACGGCGAGGATTACCGCTACGACCACGGCCAGGCAATTAATTCAGCCGGCGAGGAGCTCGAAACGCAGCTGGACTACGCCGACCTCTACCAGAAATCGGTGCTCGACGGTTCGGGCGTCAATTTCAAACTGGGCGTAACCGTCCGGCCGATCGAAAGCCTGCGCATCGGCGTGGCATTCCATACGCCGACCTACTACTCGCTCGAACGCAGCTACTACGGCGACATCACGACACAGATGTACAACAACGCCACCGAAAAGACAGAGATCAATCAGGACGGCACGCCCTATCAGGACGATATGGGCAGCAACTCGTGGTGCTTCACCTCGCCGGCGCGCCTGCTGTTCGGCATCTCCTACACCTTCGGGAACTTCGGCCTGATTACGGTCGACTACGAACGTGACTGGTACAACGGCATCCGCGTGAAGAATACACCCGACGGCTTCGAGCCCTACCCCGAAAGAGTACAAGGCCGAATTCAAACAGGCTTTCCAGGGTACGAACACGATCCCGCGCCGGCGTCGAGTTCAAGCCGCTGCCGACGATAGCGCTGCGCGTAGGCGCGGGCTACACCGACTCGATGTTCAAAAACAGGGAGCATTACTACGACTCGCCGCTCACGTACGAGACCCGCTACATCACCGCCGGCGTCGGGTTCAACCTTTTCGCGTTACGTGACACTCGATCTGGCCTACCAGAACGTCACCGACAAACAGACGAAGTATCGGCTCTTTTACAGCATCGAGAATGCGACGGGCGATTTCTTCACCACCACGGGGTTGTTCGACACCAAGTCGAAACGGCACAATGCGGCCATGTCGCTGATTTTCCGATTCTAATTACCAAATCGCAGATCGCACGACGGACGGCTTCGCGGAGCCGTCCGTCTCTTTTGCAGCCCGCAAGGACAAAGCCTCCGGTCTGCCGCAACGGACACAAAAAAAATCACGGTCGCACGGAACGTACGACAAATTCCGCGATGCACCGCAGACGGAAACACGGCGGACGCAGATGCGAACGCCCGAATTCCACATCGTATCGTCGAAAGAAGCACTCCGCACAACGGTTAATTCTCAGCCGATCATTCGCGATTCCCGATTTATTTTGCTAATTTTGTCGCTCGGAAAATACCGAAAAGCAAGCATATGGCAAAAGAACTCAAAGATTTGACCAAATCCGAGGAGAACTACTCGCAATGGTACAACGATCTGGTCGTGAAGGCCGGCCTGGCCGAGAACTCGGCCGTCCGCGGCTGCATGGTCATCAAACCCTACGGTTATGCCATCTGGGAGAAGATGCAGGCCATTCTGGACCGGATGTTCAAGCAGACGGGCCACGAGAACGCCTACTTCCCCGCTCTTCATCCCCAAGTCCTTCTTCTCGAAGGAGGCGCACCACGTCGAAGGCTTCGCCAAGGAGTGCGCCGTAGTGACGCACTACCGGCTGAAAAACGATCCCGAAGGCAAGGGCGTGGTGGTCGATCCCGACGCCAGGCTCGAAGAGGAGCTGATCGTACGCCCTACGTCGGAGACGATCATCTGGAATACCTATAAGAACTGGATCCACTCCTACCGCGACCTGCCGATCCTGTGCAACCAGTGGGCCAACGTCGTGCGCTGGGAGATGCGCACGCGCCTGTTCCTCCGCACGGCCGAATTCCTGTGGCAGGAGGGGCACACCGCCCACGAGACGCGCGAGGAGGCGATCGCCGAGGCCACGAAGATGATAAACGTCTACAAGGAGTTCGCCGAGCGATACATGGCCCTGCCCGTGATCGTGGGCCACAAGTCGCCCAACGAGCGTTTCGCGGGTGCCGAGGATACGCTGACCATCGAGGCGCTGATGCAGGACGGCAAGGCGCTGCAAAGCGGTACGTCGCACTTCCTGGGACAGAACTTCGCCAAGGCGTTCGACGTGCAGTACGTCAACAAGGAGGGCAAGCTCGAATACGTGTGGGCGACCTCGTGGGGCGTCTCGACCCGTCTGATGGGTGCGCTGATCATGGCCCATTCGGACAACAACGGGTTGGTGCTGCCGCCGGCGCTCGCGCCGATCCAGGCGGTGCTCGTCCCGATCTACAAGGGCGAGGAGCAGATGAAAACGATCGTCGCCAAGCTCGACGCGATCGCCGCCGAACTCCGCGCACGCGGACTGAGCGTCAAGGTCGACGCGCGCGACAATGTCCGTTCGGGCTTCAAGTTCGCCGAATACGAACTCAAAGGCGTGCCGGTACGGCTGGCGCTCGGCCCGCGCGATCTGGAAAACGGCACGATCGAACTGATGCGCCGCGACACGCTCGAAAAGGAGGTCGTACCGCAGGAGGGGCTGATCGACCGCGTGGCAGCGCTGATGGACGAAATCCAGCAAGGCATCTTCGACAAGGCCAGGTCGTTCCGCGATTCGATGATTACGCCCGTCGATACGTGGGAGGAGTTCGTCCGCACGCTCGACACCAAAGGCGGCTTCGTGGCGGCGCACTGGGACGGCACTGTCGAGACCGAGGTGGCGATCAAGGAGGCGACCAAAGCCACGATCCGCTGCATCCCGCTCGACGCCGTCGACGAAGAGGGCGCCTGCATCTATTCGGGCAAGCCGTCGCACCGGCGCGTGCTCTTCGCTCGGAGCTATTGACCGGACAGGCCGGCGCAATCGACCGAATCGAATGCAAAGCGACGGCGGGAACAATCCGCCGCCGCTTTTCTAATTTCACATACGACCGCTATGACAGAACGAACCCTCGGCCGCGAACAGGCCATCTACCGCGTCACATGGATCGGTTTCGCAGTCAATCTGGTACTGAGCGCCGGGAAACTTGCCGCAGGTATCTGGGGACACAGCGCGGCCATGGTGGCCGACGCCATCCATTCGGTGTCGGACTTCGCCACCGATCTGGTGGTGCTGCTCTTCGTGCGCGTTTCGGCCAAACCGCGCGACGACGACCACGACTACGGCCACGGGAAATACGAAACGCTGGCCACGCTCATCATCGGCGTAGCGCTTGCAGGCGTGGGAATCAAGCTGTTGTGGAGCGGAGGCACAGCGATCCGCGACTTCACGCGAGGCCTCCTTCCGACACAGCCGGGCGTCGTGGCACTGTGGGCGGCCGTCGTATCGATCGTCGCCAAAGAAGCGCTCTATCGCTACACGGCGCGCGTCGGCCGAAGGGTCAACAGCCCCCTCGGTCGTGGCCAACGCATGGCATCACCGCAGCGACGCGCTCTCGTCGGTAGGCACGCTCGTCGGAATCGGCTGCGCCTATTTCCTGGGCGGCGGCTGGCGGCTGGCAGACCCCGCGGCGGCGATCGTCGTGGCGCTGCTGATCCTGCGCGTGGCGTGGCAGCTGATGAAAATGGGGATGGACGAACTGCTCGAAAAATCGCTGCCCCGCGAGCAGGAGGAACACATCCTGTCGTTGATCGCGGCCGATCCGGCCGTCGCGTCGCCGCATAACCTGCGCACGCGGCGTATCGGGCAGAACATCGCCGTCGAGGTGCATATCCGCGTCGACGGCGCGATGACGGTCACCGAATCGCACCGGCTCACCGTCGACATCGAGCGGCGGCTGCGCGACGCCTACGGGGAAGGGACGATCGTCTCGATCCATGTCGAACCCCGCAAACAGCCGCCGCTCAACGAATCGAAGTAAGAGACCGTCAAATTGTCAGGTTCGGCGTTCGGTTTTCCGAACGTCCGGAAAATCGAACGTGAGTATGTCTTCTCGCGCTATTTTCCGGCCCGCATGTCCCGTTTTTCGATTTCTCCGCTACAAAATGCACGTCGAGACTTCCTCCGGCCCGATTCTTGCGTACGCACCGTAACGGTCGGAAAGGCGGTCGCAGTATGCGAATTGCTAAAAAATTTGGAAATTTGCAAAAAAGTGATTATCTTGCCACCGTAGAATCCCTCCGAAAGGGTTCGAAGAGTCGAAAACAACCGACTTCCGGATGCCGGACGGGGAGAGACACATAGAATTTAACTATTAAAAAAGCGGATTGCCTATCGAAAAATTCTACTCTTTATAATTGCTAAATAAGGAGAAGAGTATGAACGTTCAAGTAGTAAGTGATCAGAAATTGCTTAATTGCTACCTTTCGGGCGACCGGAATGCTATTTCCCAATTGATCGAACGCCACAGCCGTCGTGTCCGCGACTATATCCAGATGATGGTCAAGGACGGCGATGTTGCAGACGATATTTTCCAAAGAGACCTTTATCAAAGCCGTGCGCGTCATCGACGAGGGCCGTTATACCGACAACGGGCGGTTTCTCTCGTGGATTCTGCGCATCGCGCACAACCAGGTGATCGACCACTTCCGCGCCCAGAAACAGAACCGGCAGCTCAACGAGGCCGAAGCCGGTTACGACGTATTGGGTACGTTGCGGCTGGCGGAACGCACCGTCGAAGACGAAATCGTCTGCGAGCAGATCGCCGGCGATGTCCGCCGCATGGTGGAGCTGCTGCCCGACGAGCAGCGCGAGGTGGTGATGATGCGCTACTATTCGGGCCTAAGTTTCAAGGAGATCGCCGAACAGACCGGTGTCAGCATCAACACGGCGCTGGGGCGTATGCGGTACGCGCTGATCAACCTTCGGAAAATGATCAAGGAAAAAAACCTGATTTTAAGTTAGAAGAGGCACAATAAGTCACGGGATGGTCGCGTTTATGATATGTGAATTTCATAACACCGACAGCCTATGAAAGAACTGGACACAGAAAACGCGAACGGCATCGCCGACGATGACGATTTGCTAATGAAGGAGGTGATAGGGGAAGACTCAGACCTGTTTTTCCTCGACGCTTACCTCCGAGACATCCTTCAGAAGAGATAGAGAGGGTTAATTTTTGATGGAGGAGGAGCCGGCCGAAAGGTCGGCTCCTGTTTTTTCGCTGCCGGCCGACGCCTTGCCACGGACTTTTACGGCGGCGACACTCTTCGCCCCCCTATTTTCCCTTATTTTCGCCGCAACGCCGGCGCACACGTCTCGCCGGCACGCAGGTTCGGCACGTCCCTCGCAACCGCCGGAGCGGAACCTCCGAAAAAAGCGGCAGCAGCAGGCTGTGGCATGCTGAGCGATGAAAACGGGTGCCCCGCATAGGCGTCTGCCTGCCGTCGTTGGGGAATAAACGCCGGCGCGAGCCGCCGACGCACGAAACCTTCGGCATGACGGCGGATGACCGCCATTCCCCGGCGTTCGATACAGGCCACCTTCTTCGGCCCCAGACGGAACCGGCTGCGGAAATTGGACTGCGCCAACCGCGCGAAAAGCGCCTCGAACGGAGATGCCTGCATCAGATACTCCTTACGGTTTTTGGTCCATATCGTTTCACTCGACGGGACAAAGATAACGCCGAACGACCGCTTCCGGACAGCGGCGGCGGAATTTTATTCATGCTTCTCCGCCAAATACCCCTGCAATGTCCCGTGTCGGAAGTTCGCTCCGCCGCCTGCTATTCGTCGAAGTTCGTGCAGATCCGCCGTCGGCGAACGGCATCTTCGCACGCAACGTCCGTCAAATAGATCAAGAGGCACTTTTTGCGGATAAGTTATTTTCCACCTCGTCCACGCACGAAAAAAGCGGAGAGCGGCCGTCAGTGTCCTAATCTCGACGGCGCTCTCCCGACAAACGTGTTGGCAAATACGTTTCCGTTCTCTCTCCACGAGGGCCGGATATTCCGAAACGAAAAATCCGGCCGCGGAATTCGCTGCCGGAGTATCGTATCGTCGAAAGTCTCTTCGTCCCGCCCCGTACATTCGCCGGAGACGCTTCCGTTCGATTCTGTTGCTGCCGAGAAGTCGTTTGCGACTTTCGCCCGTTACCCGCAGGCGCAAATTCCCAACCATTTCGTCAAGCCGAGCGCAATCGAGTTTGCTCGAATTGCCGAGGCGAGAAATGGAAGAAAAATTCAACCATTTCGTCAAGCCGAGCGCAACCGAGTTTACTCGAATTGCCGAGGCGAGAAATGGAAGAACAAAGTTCAATCGCAACGGCAGGTCTTCTGACTCGTTCCGTCTGCGACGCCTTCCCGACCCGGAAGTCAGTGGCAAGAGAGTGTCGCACACGTTCGCTCCCCCGAAGAGGGAAGCAGGAACATACAGCAGCAGGGAACTTTGTTCGGGATTCACACCCGATTCCCATTTGATCCCCTCGGTCGGCGCCTTGCGGCGGGCTTCGGAGAACCGTTGCAGAGCAAAGATAACGATTTTTTCGAAACACGCAGCCGATTCCCCTATTTTTTTGACAGAAAAAGGAGGCCGCCGACAACCGGCAGCCTCCTTCCAGCCCCCACGGCCGGCGGCGATTCCGCCGCCTCGCCGTGCGCTAATTCGTCAATTCATCGGGCATTGCGACGGGCTTGCCCGTGCGGCGCACCGTGGGCATCGGCGCCTTCCAGCCGCGCAGCCTGCTGCCGAGCTCGGCAGCCAGCTCCTTCACCTTTTCGGGATGTTCGGCAGCGAGGTTGCGCTGCTCGCCCAGATCGGTCGACAGGTCGTAAAGTTCCAGTTCGCCGGTCTGCATCCGGTAGACGAGTTTCCAGTCCCCCTTGCGCACGGCGCTCAGGTAGTCGATGTCCGCCAGATCGTAGGGCTTCCACTTGTGGGGATAGTGCAGCACCAGCACCCGTTCGGGATCGAGGCCCGACACCTCGGCGGGGATCACCAGCCGGTTGGCCTCCGCCTGCGATGCGATCTCGCCCCGGGCCGCAGCCTTCGCCGCGATCTCGGAACCCTTCGTGACCAGTTTCACCAGACTCGCCGTCCACCGCCTGCACGACGCGCGGATTGCGCACGCCGGCCACTTCGAGGAGCGTCGGGAAGAGGTCTTCGACGATCACGGGCGTATTCACGCGCGTGTTCGGTGCGACGCGGCCCGGCCAGCGGAACATGAGCGGCACGCGGACGCCTCCCTCGTAGCACGACCCCTTGCCTTCGCGCAGCGGTTTGTTCTGCGTGTGCAGCACGCCGCCCTTCTGCTTGTTTTCGCTGTTGCCGCCGTTGTCGGTCATGAAGACGACGACCGTATTCTTCTCGACCCCCATCTCTTTCAGATAGTCGAGCAGGTCGCCGAGGCTCTTGTCCACACCTTCGACCATCGAGGCATAACGCGCCTGCCCCTTGTCCATGCCCGCATCGAGATACTTCTGTATGAAGCGTTTGTCGGGCTGGATCGGCGTATGGGTGGCATAGTGCGCCATATAGAGGAAGAAGGGCTCGCCGTGCCGGATGGGATATTCGAGCGTTTTGAGCGCCTCGCGCGTGAGCGCTTCGGTCAGGTGCACGCCCGTACCGTAATACTCGGTCATGTTCTGCACGGCCAGCATGTTCCACTTTTCGGGCGTATTGCCGTAATTCTCCTCGCTCTGGTAACTGCGCGGCATTCCGGCCACGTTGCCCGAAACGTTGACGACGAAGCCCATGTTGTAGGGACTGGCTCCCGGCGTACCGGCCGACGCCCAGTGCGCCTTGCCCACGTGAATGGTGAAATAGCCCGCATCCTTGAGCAGCTGCGGCAGCGGTGTGGCGTACTGCGTATGCGCCACGCCCGGAGCGGGACTCATGCCGTTGATGTTCCATTCCGGACGGATCAGTCTGTCCCCGTATTCTCCTCGATCTGTCCCGTCTCCATCGCTACGGCGCCGCCCGTAGCGTCGCTGGGCGTGTCGCGCATCGTCGACGTCCAGTTGGTGATGCCCGTATGGGCGGCGTTCATGCCCGTGAGCAGGCTGGTGCGCGTCGGCGTCGAGACCGGACAGGCATAGGCGCTGGTCAGGATAACGCCCTCGCGAGCCAGCCGATCCATGTTGGGCGTATGGAACCGCAGATTGTTCGGATAGACCTCCTCGCCGTAAGCGACCGAGCTGTCCACCCAGCCCATATCGTCCACGAGAAAAAAGACGATGTTGGGTTTGTCGTCTTTCGCCAAGACAGCGGCAGGGGCCAGCAGCGACAGGCCCACCAATGATTTTCGGACAGGTTTCATCTTTTCGATTCAGATTGGTTTCGTAAATGGAATTACCTTTTGCGGTAAAGTTAAGAAAAAAGCGAGAAACCGCAAAAACCGGACGCTCAAACCGGAATAACTCCCGAAACGAATCGACGAATCTCTCTTCGGAATCGGAACAGGCAACCCCTCCAAACCGAAGATGAACCGTCCCGCACGCCGCCGGCAGACGATACATCCCCCCGTGCGGCGCCGTCGAACGAGGGGCCGCAAAGCGGAGTCTCCCCGCCCGGACAGCCCCGACTCGTCAAGCCTTGACCGCCACGGCGTCGATCTCGACGCGCGCACCCATCGGCAGACGCGCCACCTCGTAACAGACGCGCGCCGGCAGCGCGCCGGTGAAATAGGTGGCGTAAACGCCGTTCATCGCGGCGAAATCCCCGATGTCCTGCAACAGGACGGTGGTCTTCACCACATCCGACAGCGCATACCCCGCCTCGGCGAGAATGGCCGAAATGTTCTCGAGCGCCCGCCGCGTCTGCCCTCGATGCCCTCGGCCATCAGGCCCGTCGCGGCGTCGATGGGCAACTGTCCCGATACATACAATGTGGTACCCGCGGCAATCGCCTGCGAATAGGGGCCGACGGCCTTGGGGGCCAGCGGCGAAGCAATGACTTTTTTCTGCATATCGATTCGGTTCAAAATTACATACAACGAACAACTTCCGTGCGCAAACGAGACCTCGGCCCTCCGGACCGGCATCCGCCGGAATCGGAACCCGCCGAGGGATCGATTCGCCGAGGGGAGGGGCTTCAACAAGCGTTTTCCGCGTCCGGCGGCTGTGCGAAACGGCTTTCCGCCGCCGCAGGCCGAAAACGGAAGGCGCCCGTATGCAAAGATAACAGATTAATTGCGTATATTTGTCGACCGAAAACAAAAAACTCATCCGTTGTCCCGTATGCAAACCCGCAACCGCTTCCGTCCGCTTTGTCTGCTCCTGCTGCTGGCCGCAGCTTCGGCCTGCTGCCCCTGCCGCAAATACCAGAAACTCTACGGCGCGCCACTCGTCGGTACCCGCTGGCTGCTCATCCAGCTCGACGGCGAGGAGGTCGCCAATTCCGACGGACGCTTCTCGCTCCGCTTCGAAGACACCAAACGATTGAGCGGACGAGGCGGCTGCAACCGCTACTCGGCCTCGTGCGACGCGGAGGCGGGCGGACATCTGCGCGTCGGCCCGATCGCCTCGACACGGATGACCTGCCCCGAAGCGCAGCGCGAACGGGCCTTCTTCGCCATGCTGCGCAGCGCCGTGCGCTACGAGCTGGACGCCAAGATGCTCATACTGAGCGACAGCATCGGCGTCCGTGCGGTATTCCAGGCCGCAGAAGAGGATCAGAACACTAAAAATCAAAAGATTAACTGATCCATCCGGCAACTCGCCAACCGGCGACATGCGGCGGAAAAGCCTCCCGCACACATTTTCGTTTTTTGTAGATAATTTGTGGATAAGTTTCGCCGAAGCGAGGCACTTTTTTTCAGAAAAAAAGAAGACCTTTGTAAAGGGTGCGTCTTCCCTGCACCGGACCGGAGTCCGAAAAAATAACAATAATATAAGGTATGTCAGCAAAAACCACCCCGAAAGGGCTCAAAGAGGTAACCTATAACGATGCCGTGGCACGATCGAAGGAGTACTTCGGCGGCGACGAACTGGCGGCGACGGTATGGGTTTCGAAATACGCCCTCAAAGATTCGTTCGGCCATATTTACGAAAGCTCGCCCGAAGATATGCACCACCGTATCGCCGCCGAGATCGAACGCTATCGAGAAGAACTATCCCAACCCTCTGTCGCGCGACGAGATCTTCGCTGCTCGACCACTTCCGCTACATAATTCCCCAGGGCGGACCCATGACCGGCATCGGCAACAACCTGCAAATCGCTTCGCTGTCGAACTGCTTCGTCATCGGCCACAAGAAGCCCGCCGACTCCTACGGCGGCATCATCCGCATGGACGAGGAGCAGGTGCAGATCATGAAACGGCGCGGCGGCGTGGGACACGATCTCTCGCACCTGCGCCCCACGGGCAGGCCCGTGCTCAACTCGGCGCTCACGTCGACGGGTATCGTCCCCTTCATGGAGCGCTACTCCAACTCGACGCGCGAGGTGGCGCAGGACGGCCGCCGCGGTGCGCTGATGCTGACGCTCTCGATCAAGCACCCCGATGCCGAGCGTTTCATCGACGCCAAGGTCGACACGGGCAAGGTCACGGGCGCCAACGTTTCGATCAAGATCGACGACGAGTTCATGCGCGCCGCCATCGCCGGCAAACCCTACCACCAGCAGTTCCCCATCGACGCCGAGAAACCGATGTACGAGCAGGATATAGACGCCCGAGCGCTGTGGAAGAAGATCATCCACAACGCATGGAAGTCGGCCGAGCCGGGCGTGCTGTTCTGGGATACGATCCTGCGCGAAAGCGTCCCCGACTGCTATGCCGACGAAGGGTTCAACACCGTCTCGACCAATCCGTGCGGCGAAATTCCGCTCTGCCCCTACGACTCGTGCCGTCTGCTGGCGCTGAATCTTTACAGCTACGTCGACAAACCCTTCACCGCGGAGGCGTCGTTCGATTTCGCAAAATTCCGCGACCACGTGGGCAAGGCCATGCGCATGATGGACGACATCATCGACCTGGAACTGGAAAAGGTCGAGCAGATCATCGCCAAGATCGACGCCGACCCCGAAGAGGCCGATATCCGCTACGTGGAGAGCAACCTCTGGAAAAAAGTGCGCGAAATGGCGCTCAAAGGCCGTCGCACCGGCCTGGGCATCACCGCCGAAGGCGACATGATCGCCGCGCTGGGGATGCGCTACGGTTCGGACGAAGCGGTCGCATTCGCAGTCGAGGTGCACAAAACCCTGGCCCTGGCTGCCTACGGCGCATCGGTCGAGATGGCCGAAGAACGCGGGGCCTTCCCGCTCTACGACGCCGCGCGCGAGCTCGACAACCCGATGATCGCCCGCATCCGCGAGGCCGATCCGGCGCTCTACGAGCGGATGGTCAAGTCGGGACGCCGCAACATCGCCATGCTGACGATCGCCCCCACGGGTACCACGTCGCTCATGAGCCAGACGACGTCGGGCATCGAACCGGTCTTCCGTCCCGTCTACAAACGCCGCCGCAAGATCAACCCGTCGGATCACAACGTCAAGGTCGCCTTCGTGGACGACACGGGCGAGCGGTTCGAAGAGTTCTACGTCTTCCACCACAACTTCGTGGAATGGGCGCGCGTGAACGGGCACGACACCTCGACGCTCGCCACGATCTCCGATGCCGAGCTGGAGAAACTCGTCGCCGCGTCGCCCTACCACAAGGCTACGGCCAACGACATCGACTGGGTGGCCAAGGTCAAGATGCAGGGTGCGATCCAGAAGTGGGTCGACCACTCGATCTCGGTGACGGTCAACCTTCCCAACGAGGTGAGCGAGGAGTTGGTGGCCGACGTCTACCGCACGGCCTGGGAATGCGGCTGCAAGGGCGTCACGGTTTACCGCGACGGCTGCCGCGACGGCGTGCTGCTGGACAAGAAACAGAAGAAGAAAGGGGGGCGACAAAGGCGCTGCCGACGGATCGCTCAAACGCCCGAAGTCGCTGCCTGCGGACATCGTGCGGTTCAGGAACGGACAGCGAGGAGGTGGATCGCCTTCGTGGGCCTGATGGACGGCCGCCCCTACGAAATCTTCACCGGTAAACTCGAAGAGGGACGCCCTCTACATCCCCCCGCGCAAGATCACCAAAGGCAACATCATCAAAAGGTGCGCGAGGCCGACGGCAAGAAGCGCTACGATTTCCAATACACCGACCGCTACGGCTACACGAATACCGTGGGAGGCATTTCGCGTCTGTTCGACGAGGAGTTCTGGAACTACGCCAAGCTCATCTCCGGCGTGCTGCGGCACGGCATGCCCATCGACAACGTGGTATCGCTCATCGAGTCGCTGCATCTTAACAGCGAGACGATCAACACGTGGAAGAACGGCGTGGAGCGAGCGCTGAAACAGTATATCGTCGACGGCACCAAATCCAAGGAGAAGTGCCCGAGCTGCGGACAGGGAGACGCTCGTCTACCAGAACGGCTGTCTCACGTGCGTCTCGTGCGGCTATTCGAAGTGCGGTTGATTCCCCGCGCCGGAACGAAACGGATTCCCCCGCCTGAGCCGATACGGCCCGGACGGGGGAATCCGTTTTCCGCTCCTTTCCGCGCCCGCGACGACCGGACGGAAGCCCGCAGACGGCAAGGCCCGCCCCACCTTGCCGCCGAACTCCTCCGCCCGCCGGCCCGATTCCGGCAGAAGGGTTCCGCCGGCCCGACCGCCGGTCGGAACGGGGACTCTCCCGCAAGAATCCGAAGCACGGACGAATTCCGATCAAAAAGACCGATACGCTATCCGATAGTTCCGCTTCCGCCCCATATCTTCCGTTTTGTCGCTTATTATCAGATCAAAAAAATGCAATAAATTCTTTTTTTAAATAAAAATACCTATTTTTGCATAGAATATGAATGTACAAGAAAGTCTGTGACTTCGTAGACAACACACACACGATTTGCACGAACTTTGAGAGAATCGAGTTTAACTTAAATATTCATTACTATGAAAAAATTATTCCTTTTTGTGTGTATCCGCTCTGTTCGCTGCTGGCAGTTACGCCCAGACCAGCGAAGAGGTCGTTGTCATGGAAGTTCAAGATGTTCAGTCGGTTTCGAAGTACCCCAGCGTCAGAGGGTTCGTTTCGAACGGTTTTTGGGATAACTGGGAGCTCTCGTTCGGCGGCGGTCTGTCGATGATGAGCACCTCGAACCTCGTCTTCAAGGACATGCCCGGCAGCTTCGGCGACCGCCTCGGCTTCGAAGTGAACGTCGCCGCCACGAAGTGGTTCCACCCTGTATTCGGTGCCCGTCTGCAATTGGCCGGCGGTCGTTTCCGTAACATCTCGCAGTTAGGCGGCAATACGCAGCGCACGCCCTATATGTTCGTGCACACCGACCTGATGATCAACTTCTCGAACTGGGCGGGCGGCTACCGTGCAGACCGCGCCTACTACGCCGTTCCGTTCGTCGGCTTCGGTTACATGGCCATGGATTTCACGGACCGCGCGCACGATCTGGGCTACGGCACCAACCAGGAGCTCGCCTTTACGGCCGGTTTGCTGAACAAGTTCCGCATCGCCAAGGGCTGGGATCTCGACATCGAACTCAAAGGTATGCTCTTCGGCGAGAAGGATCTGCCCGCCTCGTTGAACAGCGGCGGCGCCTATGCCGTAGCTTACAGTGCGACGGCGGGTTTCACGCACCGCTTCAACGACCGCAACTGGAAGCGTCAGATGCCGCAGAAGTATACGGACGCCGACATCGCAGCCTACACGGCCGCTATCGCAGCGCTCGAAGGTTCGCTGGCCGCAGCCCGCAACAACGAGAAGTCGCTGGCAGACCAGCTGGCCGCAGCCAACAAGGCATTGCAGGATGCGAAGGGCAAGAAGGAGGTCTTCGTCAACGGAGCATGTCCCGCATTCTTCAAGATCAACAGCGCCGCACTGTCGCAGCGTAACAAGATCCTGCTCGATCTCGTAGCCGATGAGATCAACGCAAGCCCGGCCGACAAGACCTTCACCGTTTCGGGTTACGCCGACAAGGAGACGGGTAGCGCAGCCTACAACCAGAAGCTCTCGAGGAGCGTGCCCAGGCCGTAGCCGAGTACCTCGAAAGCAAGGGCGTGAAGGCCGACCGACGCCCTGATCGTCAAGGGCTACGGTGCAACGGTTCAGCCTTTCAGCGGCAACATCGAGAACAACCGCGTCGTCGTAATCAAATAAGCGACACGCTTCCTTACAAACAGAAAGGCCGCACTTCGCAGTGCGGTCTTTCCCTATGGATGCCGTCTTGCAGGAGGCAGGACGGACTTCCGCGGAAGCGGAATCCGGAGTCCGGAGCAAACCTCGGCGAACGGATCGTTCGCCCGAAAGATCGAAATCCGGCCGAACAAAAAGCGGTCGGGAGCGGCATGTGCACGCTCCCGACCGTTTTCTCTGCGGACGCATCCCGCCTTACTTGACGATGACGGCATTGACCAGCCGCACCTTCGAAACCTCGTTGATACGGTCGCGCAGCGCCTCGCGCTGATAGAACAACTCCTGCCTTACCGACGCTCGACTGCAACCGGACATAGAGAATCCGATTCTCCAACCGCAAATCGGTCGTGAGATTCGCCACGGCGTCGCCCACTACCTCGCGCCACGTATCGGGCAACCGCCCTTCGGCGACCTTCGCCGCCACATAGGGACGCGCAAAAAACTCTTCGAGCAGGTCGCCCATCAACATCGCTTTGGTCCGTCTCATCGTCTGTTATCCGTTCGTTCTCAACAGTCGTTTTCTCGCCATGGCATAGCTCGCGCAAGCGCGGCTCTGCCCATTTGGCTTAACGAAAACGTCGAATTTCTTTCGTCCATTTCTCGCCTCGGCAATTCGAGCAAGTTCGATTGCACTCGGTTTAACGAAATGGTTTGTCTCCTCGCAGCCGTTTTCCGCCCGGACATAAGCCCGAACAACTTCGGTTCTGCGCTCGAAGTACCTCAAATTCATGCCGTCCACCTCCCGTGCGACATCCTGCACACGACCGGAGCATGGCGCCGCACGGCCGGAACCTCTTCCCGCAGAAACATATCCGCACGGCCGCAGGTCTTATTTCGCAATCTCCCCGTTCGCCACCACGTAGAGGCGATAGTCGCCGCCCTGCCGCCCGAGAATGGTCTCCAACCGTACCTTGTTGCAGTCGGTAATAACGATCTGCCCGAACTCCTCCCCCCGACACCAGTTTGATGAGTTGTTCGACACGCCCCATGTCCAGCTTGTCGAACAGATCGTCGAGCAGCAGGATGGGCTTCTCCCCCTTGTCGGCACCGACGATGCGGTACTGCGCCAGTTTCAATGCCACGAGGAACGACTTCTGCTGCCCCTGAGAACCGTACTTGCGCAGCGGATAGCCGTCGATGCGCAGCACCAGGTCGTCGCGGTGGATGCCCGCGGTGGTGAACTGGTTCGCCAGATCGCGCTGCCGCGCACGCTGCAACAACTCCGTGAAAGGGGCTTCGGCCAGCTCCGAACGGTAGGTCAGCTCCACCTGTTCGCGCCGACCCGACAACAGGGCGTAGTACTCGCCGACGAGGGGTTGCAGCCGTTCGGCGAACGCTTTCCGCTTCTCATAGATCGCCTGCCCGTGTTCGGCCAACTGCCGGTCGTAGATCGAGAGCATATCCTCGTCGGAGCCGACTTTGAGATAGCGGTTCCGTTCCGACAGCACGGCGTTGTAACGCATCACGGCCGAAAGATACCCCCGGTCGAGCTGCGAAATGCACCGTTGAGATAGCGGCGCCGTTCGTCGGCGGCATCGCTCACGAGCGCCGTATCGGCGGGCGAGACGATCACGACGGGCACCAGCCCCATGATCCGACAGGCGGTCGTACTCCTTGCCGTTGCGTTTGAGCGTCTTGCCGCCCCGACGGGCGAACGAGCAGACGATCTGTTCGCCGCGTCCGTCCGACCTTTCGTAACTCCCTTCGAGCAGGAAAAACTCCTCGCCGTGACGCACGCTCTGCGTATCGGTCATCGAGAAGGCCGACTTGCACATCGACAGGTAGTGGATCGCGTCGATGAAATTGGTCTTGCCCGCCCCGTTGTCGCCCACGAAACAATTGATCCCCGGGGTCAGCGGAAACTCCTCCTGACCGATATTCTTGAAATTGATGAGCGACAATCGTTTGAGATACATAGCTGCGGCCTTCCCGCCGAATCCCGATCACGCACGGCACGTCGCGTGCGCGGGAAGGCGGTTCGCCTCCAAAGGTACGAAAAATCGAAAAAAATACCAGCATAAGGTGTGGATATTGGACAAAAAAATGTATTTTTGTGCTTTGAATCGCAGAAAAATAAAAACTAAGATAACGACTATGGCAAAAATTCAGAATGCAGCGAATTCGACCGAGGAGAGCATCGGCATCGCAATGAGCCGCACCGAACTTTTTTTCGAGAAAAACGGAAAGGCGCTCACGCTGGGGCTGATCGTACTGGTATTGCTGGGCGGCCTCTGGGTCGGCTACCGCAATCTCGTCAGCAAACCGCGTCACGAGAAGGCCGCCGAACTGCTCGCACAGGCGCAGAATAAATTCGAAGCCGATGACGCCGACTATACGGTCGCGCTCAACGGCGACGACAACGGCGCAGGCTTTCTCGAAGTGATCGAGCGCTACGGCTCGACCCCCGCAGGCAATCTGGCCAAGCACTACGCCGGCATCTGCTACCTCAAAGAGGGCGATTTGAAGAACGCCGCAGCCTATCTGGCCAAATACACGCCGGTGAAGGGCATTCCGGGATCCATCGTCAATGCGCAGAACTACGGTTTGCAGGGCGACATCGCCGTCGATGAAGGCAACTATAAGGAGGCCGTGAAGTTCTTCGAGAAGGCCGTCGAGGCCGCCGACAACAACGCGACGGCTCCGATCTTCCTGATGAAGGCCGGCCGCGCCTACAAGGCGCTGGGCGACACCGCCAAGGCGAAAGAGTGCTTCGAGCGTATCGCGACCGCCTATCCGAGCTCCTTCGAAGCGCGCGACATCGAAAAAAATACATCAACAGTCTCTAACGAACGATGGCAACCAAGCACCGCAACCTGTCGCAACTCAACTCCCCGCTGCCGTCGGCCGAAGAGATGAAATTCGGTATCGTCGTGGCCGAGTGGAATCCCGAAGTGACCGAAGGACTGCTCAGCGGCGCCGTGCATACGCTGCGCAGCGCCGGATGCCCCGAACACAACATCCAGATCAAGTATGTTCCGGGGACGTTTGAACTGTCGCTGGGGGCCCAGTTTTTCGCGGAATACACCGACGTGGACGCCGTGATCGTACTCGGATGCGTCATTCAGGGAGATACGCGCCATTTCGATTTCGTCTGCCAGGGCGTGACACAGGGCGTGATGCAGTTGCAGTTGCAATGGAACATGCCCATCGCCTTCGGCGTGCTCACAACCAACGACCTGCAACAGGCGCTCGACCGTTCGGGCGGCCGGCTGGGAAACAAGGGCGACGAAGCGGCGGCGGCGGCTATCCAGATGGTACATTTGCAGGACGAAATGGATACCGAAGAGAACGCGCTCGATCGCAAGGCCATCAACTGACGGATTCGGCACCGATACCCGAAGCGGAGTTTCAAAAGATTGAAACTCCGCTTTTTCATCGGCAGCCGCATAAAAAAGCGGGACGGATTTCATCCGCCCCGCAACTCTGCACTAATAACTAACTATTTCGTTAAGCCGAGCGCAATCGAGCTTGCTCGAATGCCGAGGCGAGAAATGGAAGAAAAAATTCAACCTCTCCGGAATAATTATTTTGCAGCTTCAACGACTTCGACAGCAGCCTCGGCCTTGCAGCAGGAATCGGCCTTGGCCGAATCCGCGCACTCGCCGCAGCTCTCCGAAACCTCCTCGACAGCGACCTCGACGGTCTCTGCCTCGGCGGCAGCCTGCTTGTTCGCGTTACCTGCGCACGATACCATTGCAGCGGCAGCGACTACAACGATGAAAGCATAGATTTTTTTCATGATAAGAATGAATTAAAGATGGTTAATCGCTGCAAATATATCCAATAGCCGGAGATAATCAAAAGAAAAAATTAAAAATCTTATCTTCACGCGAAACCGGCGGTTTCCAGAATTGCAATATATTGGTAACAAACGCATTACCGCCGACCTTCCACCCTCTATGAACGAACCGGAACCGTCCGCCGTCGCAAACGGCTCTCCGCCGCAAGCCTCTCCCTTCCCGTTCGGCCCCGCTGCGGTCCCGACCCCGACCGACGATGCCGGCAATCCACTCCGCCGTATGCGGCGGGACACCCTTTTCTGCCGGAGCTCGTACGATTCCAGCCGGAGGCAGGCAACGGGACACTCTCCAAAACGCGAATTTCACGCATCAACACCGGTGCAACCCGTCCGGCCGAATGCAAAGAGACGAAAATCCCCTCCGAAGAGGGGCTTCACGATGGAGATGCGAGGTTCGTTTTGCTGCCCGACCCGTTTCGCCTTCGCCCGCCAACCGCGAAAAACGCAGGAATCGGATACGAGCCGATTACAAAAAGCCTCGAATTTCATTCGTCGGGCGTCGCGGCGGCAGGTTCGGCCGTCGGAACATCCTCCGTCCCGTCGGGACTCTGCGGCGCCGCAGCCTCCGGATTCTCTTCGAGCAGATCGGCCGCCGTCAGCGTCTCGCGCATCAGAAAGGCTTTGGGGAACTTCGCGCGCACACGTTCGAGCAGCATGATCGCCTCCTCTGAGGTGACGCATCGGCCCGCCGAAACCTTGAAATAGGGAATATCGTAAACCATGTCGACGCTCACGCCCGGAAATGACTCCTCAAAAGCTCTTCTTCACCTCCTCGGCTTCGAAGCGGGCATTCTGCCCGTTGCTGGTGTAAGAGATTGATGCGCCAGCCGCTATGCCGTTTTTCGGCGGCGCTGCGCGAGGCTGCCGAGAATGCCGCCGCCGCGTCGGGCGCCTCGTGAATCTCGACGCGGGCGCCGCTGTCCGGCTCGACAAGCCGCTGTTTGAACGCTTCGAGCGACTGGGCCTCTGCGGCCGTCGCCGCCGCCAGCGAAAGAAGCAAGATCGAAAAAATTGTTTTCATCATTCGGAATCCGTTAGTAAATCTTCGGGTCTCAGGCCAAAGGTATTCAAAAAATCCGACAACGGCATCCGGCGCCGACCGATTTTTTTCACGGCGTCGCCCACGCGCAGCCGCAGCGCGAAGGAGACCGTCATGCGCTGCGTCTCGGCACGCTGCAACTTCCGCTGCACGGCATAGAGCGCCGCACGATCGGGAACACGCAGCCGGCAACGCATCCGCACGTCGCCCTCCCAGCCGGACGCCACCGTCACCGTATCGCGCAACGTGGCGCGCAACACTTCGCCGCCGTCGTAGGCGAGCGACAGCGCCGCCGCTTCGAACCGCAGCGGACGGCTGCCTCGATTGGCGACATGCAGCGTCACGTCCGCACCGGCCGAACCGTAGGTCTCGACATCCTTCGGCACGATCACGACCTCGCGCGCCAGATAACGATGGCAGCCGCTGAGCGTCGCGGCGGCCAGCAGCGCCAGGCAGAGGATATGCAGCCGCTTCAACACTTCTCGGCGGTATAAATCTGTGCGATGCCGAAACTCTGGCTCCGGGCACGGCAATCGCGGAACCCCGCTGCGGCGAGAATCGTCAGGAACTCCTCCGGCTGCGGAAATTCGTCCACCGAACGGGGCAGGTAGTCGTAAGCCTGCCGGTCGTGCGACAGCCAGCCCCCGATACGGGGCAGCACCCGATGCGAATACCAGTCGTAGAGCCGTCCGAAAACCGGCATCGTGGGCGTCGAAAACTCCAGAATGACGATCCGCCCGCCCGGCCGCAGCGCCCGCGACAGCTCGGCGAGCCCCCGCCCGAGATCCCCGAAGTTGCGCACGCCGAAGGCCACGGTCACCACATCGACCGAAGCGGCCGCCGCCACCGCCGTCTCGGCGTCGCCCGCTTCGAGCGTCACGCGCTCTTCCAATCCCCGCGCGGCGACCTTGCGGCGCGCCACGTCGAGCATCCCCTCCGACAAGTCGACGCCCTTGATATGGGCCTCCGGAATGCTGCGCGCCATCATCACCGCCAGATCGCCCGTGCCGGTGGCCATGTCGAGCACGCGGCGCGGATGCAGCCGCCCGACGATGCGCACCACGCGCCGCCGCCAGATGCGGTCGACGCTCAGCGAAAGGGTATGGTTCAGACGGTCGTAGGCCGGTGCGATGTTGTCGAACATCGCCCGCACCTCCTCCTTTTTACTCAGTTCGGTATCGTACGGTTTCATAATCAATCGGTTTTGATCGCTTCGTCGGGGCGGATACGGGCCACGAACGCAGCGGGGACGAGCAACAGCGCGAGAATCGCTCCCGCCGCCGCGACGTCGACTGCCAGCCACCATCCCGCGCTCACCGCCACGGGAACCTCCGAGAGCATGTATCCCGCCGGGTCGAGCCGGAGCAGGTGGAAACGCGCCTGGAGCCAGCACAGCAAACCCGCCGCCAGATTGCCCCACAACAGGCCGCGCCCCACGATGAAGGCCGCGCGGTAGAGGAAAATGCGGCGGATGCGGCGGTTCTCCATCCCCATGGCCTTCAACAGCCCGATCATCCGCGTGCGCTCCAGCACCAGGATCAGCAGCGCCGAAGCCATGTTGAAAAACGCCACGGCCACCATCACCGCGATGACGACCGCCGCATTGACGTCGTGCGCCTTCAACCAGTCGAAGACCGCCGGATAGCGTTCGCCGACGCTCACGGCCACGACGCCGTCGGTCTCCGGCAGATCCGAACGCAGCAGGGCGTCGTTGACCGCTTCGGCCAGCCGGTCTGCCTGCCGCACGTCGCCGAGGAAGAGGTCGTATCCCGAAACCTCGCCGGACGACCACCCCGACAACCGCTGCACGTTGCGCAGGTCGGTCAGCGCCGTGCGCTCCAACTCCTCCATCCCCGTCGAATAGAGTCCCGACACCTTGAACCGGTCGCGGCGGGGCCTCTCGTCGCCGGCGACGAAGAGCATCTCCACCTTGTCGCCCGCATGTACGCCCAGCAGGCGCGCCGTGCGTGCGGAGAGCAGCAGCTCCTTCGTACGCAGCGAATCGCCTACGCGCGGCAGCCTCCCTTCGGTGAGCCGGCCGGCGAAAAACGACCAGTCGTAGGAGCCGTCCACCCCTTTGAGCGCCACGCCCTCCATGGCATCGCGCGTGCGCACGATCCCGCTCTTGACGGCATAGGGCGTCGCCCGCTGCACGCCGTCGACGGCGCGCAGCAACGCTTCGAACCGAGCAGTCGCCGCGACGGGCCGCGACTCCGCGGCGTAGATCCCGGCGCCGTCGATCACCTCGACCGGCGCCGAAAAGCCCACCATGCGGGCCGTCACTTCGCGTTTGAAACCGAGGATCACGGCCAGCGCCACGAGCATCACGGCCACCGATACGGCCACCGAAACCACGGCGATGCGCGACATCACCCCGGGCCGGTTCTCCGGCGAGGTGCGGGCGGTGCGGCGCGCTATGAAAAATTCGAGGTTCAAACGACAGCGATCTTCACGGTTAAATTTCATGCAAAGTAACACAATTTTTCCTATTTTTGCAGCAACATACCGCGTTATATGAAAAAACAGGCACTCATCACGGGCGCGACTTCGGGCATCGGACGCGCCACGGCCCTGCGGCTTTCGGCCGACGGGTGGGATGTCGCGGCCACCGGCCGCCGCGCCGAACGGCTCGACGCGCTGCGCCGCGAAATCGAGGTGGCGGGCGGCGGGTGCCGCACGCTCGCGTTCGACATCCGCGACGAAGCGGCCGTGCCATGCGGCGCTCGACGGGCTGGAGGCGGATCGACCTGCTGGTCAACAACGCCGGTCTGGCCGCCGGATTTCGAGCACCTCGACCGCGGGTCGACGGCCGACTGGAACGCCATGATCGACACCAACGTCAAGGGGCTGCTCTACGTCTCGCAGATCGTCGCGCGCAAGATGATCGCCGCGGGCGGCGGGCACATCGTCAACATCGGCTCGATCGCCGGCACGGAACCCTACGAGAACGGCGCCGTATACTGCGCCACCAAGCACGCCGTGCACGCCATTTCGCAATCGATGCGCGCCGACCTGCTCTCGCACGGCATCAAGGTGAGCGAAGTGCGTCCCGGCATGGTCGAGACCGAATTCTCGGTGGTACGCTTCCACGGCGACCGCACGGCTGCCGACAACGTCTATCGGGGCGTCGAGCCGCTCACCGGCGAAGACATCGCCGAGGCGATCGCATGGGCGGCACAATTACCGGCCCATATGACCGTTAATGAAATGGTACTGATGCCCTCGCAGCAGGCGTGCCAGTACTACGTTCATCGCAAATCCTAAAAACCGAAAAAAATGTTACTCGCACACCTTATCCAGGCCGGATACTACGGCCACCCGAGCGGATTCTTCTACGGCATGTCGGCCGGAACGATGGGTTCGTGGATTCTCATTATCGTGATCGGCATCGTGGGCTGGATCGTACAGGCCCGTTTGCAGTCGGTCTTCGCCAAATACGCCCGGGTGCCCTTCCCGGGCGGGCTGACGGGCGCCGAGGTAGCCGAAAAGATGCTGCGCGACAACGGTATCCGCAACGTGAAGGTCACCCATGTGGCGGGTCACCTGACCGACCATTTCAATCCGCAGACGATGACCGTCAATCTGAGCGACTCGGTCTACGCCTCGCGCAGCGTCGCGGCGGCGGCCGTCGCGGCCCACGAATGCGGCCACGCCGTGCAGCATGCGCGGGGATACGCTCCGCTCGAACTGCGTTCGCAACTGGTTCCGATCGTCAACTTCTCGGCTCGCGCCGCGACGTTCGTCCTCATCGCGGGCATGATCCTGCTCGCCACGACCGACAATGCGTGGGTCTGCTGGATCGGCGTGGGCCTGATCGCCGTATCGGCGCTCTTCTCGATCGTGACGCTTCCGGTCGAGTACAACGCTTCGGAGCGTGCGCTGGCATGGCTCGAATCGAGCCGCACGATGCAGGGCGCGGAACTGGCGCAGGCGCGCGAAGCGCTGACGTGGGCGGCACGCACCTATCTCGTCGCCGCGCTGAGCGCCATCGCCACGGTGCTCTACTACGCCATGCTGATTCTCGGACGAGGCAACAACCGCGACTGAATGGCCCCGCAGGATTACACCCGACGCAGTTTCCAGGCGGCCGCCGCACTGATCGCAGTGCTCGTCTGCGTCGCCTTCATCCCGCCGCAGACGATCTGCGGCATTCCGCTCCGCCGGGCCAACATCCTCTCGGACGTCCTCCGTTTCGACGACAAGGAAGCAGCGGACGAGACGTTGCCGGAACTCGACGACGAGTTCTCGGGCGACTTCCACCGCTTCGCGGGGCAGCTCGACGCCGGCGAAGCGCCCCTGCCGGCCGATTCGATCGCAGCGGAGCCGCCTGCCGCCGACACGCTGTCCGCCGCACCGCAGCTCGCTTTCGAATGGACGCCCGCCGACAGCGAACCGCCGACGGAGCCTCCTACGGGCGATACCGCACGGTTATTGACGACGCTCACCCCGATCGAAGATTTCGATACGCTCGCCGACGGCCCCCTGTACCGCTTCTGCGCGCGACTGGCCGACACCGCCCGCCGCACACCCGTGCGCATCGCCGTACTGGGCGACTCGTTCATCGAGGGCGACATCCTCACGGCCGACCTGCGCGAACAGCTGCAACTGCGCTACGGCGGCCGCGGCTGCGGTTTCGCGCCGATGTCCTCGCCCCTGACAGGCTACCGCCGCACGGTAGGCACCCGTTCGGCGGGATGGAACTCCTACAACATCATGCAGCGCCGCACTACGCCCGAGGCGCTGCGCGGCGACTACTCCGTTTCGGGCTGGCTCTGCCGCCCCGCCGACGGTGCGACGGTGCGCTGGACGGGCAGCGACTTCCGCCGCCGTCTCGACCGTTGCGGCGTGGCGCGGCTGCTCTTCATCAGCCGAGAGCCGAGCCGGCTGGAACTCACGCTCAACGATTCGCTGCACCGCACCTTCGACATACCGGCGTCGGAAGCCCTCCGTCAGATCGTCGTACGGGCGCCGGTCGCATCGCTCGCCCTCCGCGTCGTACGGGGCGGAGCTGGATTCACCGGTTACGGCGTACAGTTCGAGGACGCGGCGGGCGTGACGGTCGACAACTACTCGATCCGCAGCAACAACGGACAGGCGCTTTTCGGCACAAACCCCTCGGTCAACGCCCAGATCGACGCCTTCGCGGAGTACGATCTGGTCATCCTGCAATACGGACTGAACATCATGCAGGAGGGGGTCACCAACTACTCGGCCTACGCCGCCCGCGTGGAGAAGATGATCGCCTTCGTGCGCAGCTGTTTCCCCGAGGCGGCGGTGCTGGTGCTCTCGACCAGCGACCGTTCGGTGAAGTCCGACACGGGATTCGCCCCGATGTCGTCGGCGCCGGCGATGGTCGACTGGCAACGCCGCGCAGCCCGTGCCACAGGCGCCGCTTGGTCGGTCTACGACGCCATGCGTTCGCTGGGCGGCATGGAACAGTTCGTCGCCAACGGCTGGGCCGGCAAGGACTACACGCACATCAACTACGCCGGCGGCCGTCAGGTGGCCTATGCGCTGGTCGATGCGCTGGATGCCCGCGTAGCCGCGATCCTGCGCCAGCGGCAACAGGCCGCACTGCCCGAACCGGTGCTCGACAGCTCGAAAATCGCAGCGCTCGACGAGACGATGAACCTCCGCCCGCAACCGATCGAACCCCGTTGAACCGATGGAGAGCCTCCGAGAGATAATCGACCGCGTCCTGCCGCTGCTGAGCTACGATCCGCAGGCGCCGATGCTTTTCAGCAGCGGGCTCTTCCTCTTTCTCTTCGCCGCGTTCGCCTTCTTCTACGGCTTCATGCGGCGTACGCCGGCGCTGCGCATCTGGTACGTCATCGCCTTCTCGCTCTACTTCTACTACAAGTCGAGCGGCATCTACCTGCTGCTGCTCGTCGGGGTCTCCGTCAGCGATTTCTGGATCGGGCGGGCTATCGCGCACGTGAGCTCGCGGCGCGCCCAACGGGCGCTCGTGGCGCTGAGCATCGCGGCCGATCTGGCCGTGCTGGGTTACTTCAAGTACACCAATTTCTTCATCGAGATCGCCCGCGACCTCTTCGGCGCGGGATTCCTCGAATTCCAGAACATCTTCCTGCCCGTCGGCATCTCGTTCTTCCTGTTCCAGTCGCTCAGCTACACGATCGACATCTACCGCGGTTCGCTCAAACCCGTCGACCGCTGGGGCGACTACCTCTTCTACCTCTCGTTCTTCCCGCAGCTGGTCGCAGGCCCGATCGTCCGCGCCCGCGACTTTCTGGTGCAGATCCGTCAGAACCCGATCACCGTCTCGCGCGAGATGTTCGGCACGGGCATCTATCTCATCGCCATCGGTCTGTTCAAGAAGGCCGTCATCTCGGACTATATCTCGCTCAACTTCGTCGACCGCATATTCGACGACCCTGCGCTCTATTCGGGCATGGAGTGTCTGGCAGCCGTCTACGGCTATGCCCTTCAAATCTACTGCGACTTCTCGGGTTATTCGGACATGGCCATCGGCCTGGCACTGCTGCTGGGCTTCCGCTTCCCGAAGAACTTCGACGCCCCCTACCACTCGGCCACGATCACCGAATTCTGGCGGCGGTGGCACATCTCGCTCTCGATGTGGCTCCGCGACTATCTCTACATTTCGCTGGGCGGCAACCGCAAGGGCCGCATCCGGACCTACGGCAACCTGCTCCTGACGATGCTGCTGGGCGGACTGTGGCACGGCGCGGCGGTGCGGTTCATCCTCTGGGGCGGACTGCACGGCGCGGCCCTGGCGCTGCACAAGCTCTGGATGGCCGCAGTTCCGGGAGCCAAGGCCGACGGCTCGCAGATGCACCGTCTGAGCCGCATCGGAGGAATCCTGCTCACCTTCAACCTCGTCTGCTTCGGGTGGCTGATGTTCCGCGCCGAGTCGATGCAGACCGTCTCGCTGATGCTCCACCAGATCTTCCACAACTTCAACGCCCCGATGATCCCGCAGGTCGTGGCCGGGTACGCCGGCGTCTTCGCCCTCATCGCCACGGGCTACCTGCTGCACTTCCTGCCCGCCCGCGTCGATGCCGCCGCACAACGGGTGGTCACCTGCGCACCGCTCGCGCTGCAGGTGCTGCTGGCCGCCGCGATGATCTGGTGCGTCATGCAGATCAAGTCGAGCGACATCCAACCCTTCATCTACTTCCAGTTCTGACACCGCACCGCCCATGGCTTTCGACGAACAACTCTTCCTCGCGCTCAACTTCGACGGCGGAGCGCTCTGCGACCGGATCATGCTCGCCCTGTCGGGCGTCGCGATGTGGCTGCCGCTCTATGCGCTGATCCTCTGGCTCGTCTGGCGCCGGGCCGGCTGGCGGGGGACGCTTCTCTTCCTCCTTCTGATGGCCGCTGCAGTGGGGCTGGCCGACATGGTGGCCGGCATCTTCAAGCACAACGGGCCGCTGGGCGGCCTGCTGCAGGGTATCGAACCGCGCTGGCGGCCGATGTTCCCCCCGCGCTCGAAGGGCTGGAGATCGCTCCCGACTCGCTGCGGGTCCTGCGGAAGCTCTCCCCCGAAGCGCTGACCGCAGCAGGCTACTCCGGCGACTGGACGGTACATGTCCCCGCCGAAGCCGTGAGCGGCCGCTTCGGCACCGTCTCGGCACATGCCGCCACCTCCGTAACGCTCGCCGTACTCGCCTGCACGACGATCCGCCGGCGGTGGTTCAGCCTGCTGATGGCGTTCTGTACCGCGGCGATCTGCTACTCGCGCATCTACCTTGCCAAGCACTACCCCCGCAGACATCCTCTGGGGCATACTCCTCGGCATGCTCCTCGGCTGGGCGGCCCACCGCGCGCTGCTCTGCCTCGACCGGAAGACCGCCCGGGGAAATAATTGCGTATGTGCCCTTTTTTTTTCGTAATTTTGCACGATCGAATCAAGCTATAAACCAAAAAGACGAACATACATGGCAATCGAACTCAGCGAACAGGAGCAACTGCGCCGCCAGTCGCTCAAAGCGTTGCGCGACCTGGGCATCGAGCCTTATCCCGCCGCACGCTACGAAGTGACGGCCACGGCGCGTGAAATCGCCGAAAACTACGACGACACGAAGCACAACTACGACGACGTCCGCATCGCCGGCCGCATCATGTCGCGCCGCATCATGGGCAGCGCCTCGTTCTTCGAACTGCACGACCACACGGGCCGCATCCAGGTTCACATCCGCCGCGACGACATCTGCCCCGAAGGCGACCCGACGCTCTACAATACGGTCTTCAAGAAACTGCTCGACATCGGCGACTTCGTCGGCGTCGAGGGCTTCGCCTTCCGCACCAACACCGGCGAGTTGTCGGTACACTGCAAACGCTTCACGGTGCTCTCGAAGTCGATCCGCCCGCTGCCCGTCGTCAAGGAGAAGGGACGGCAAGACGTTCGACGCCTTCACCGACCCGAGATCCGCTACCGCCAGCGCTACCTCGACCTGATCGTCAATCCGCAGGTCAAGGAGGTCTTTCGTCAAGCGGGCGAAGATCATGGCCACGATGCGCGAGTTCTTCAACTCGAAAGGATACGTCGAGGTCGAAACCCCGATCCTGCAGCCCATCCCCGGCGGCGCATCGGCGCGTCCCTTCATCACGCACCACAACTCGCTCGACATCGACCTCTACCTGCGCATCGCCACGGAGCTCTACCTCAAAAAACTCATCGTAGGCGGTTTCGAAGGGGTCTACGAGTTCGGCAAGAACTTCCGCAACGAGGGCATGGACCGCACGCACAACCCCGAATTCACCTGCATGGAGATCTATGTCGCCTATAGGACTACCGCTGGATGATGGAGTTTACGGAGCAGATGCCGAGCGGGTGTCGATGGCCGTGAACGGCACGACGGAGCTCGAGATCGACGGCCGCAAGGTGTCGTTCAAGGCGCCGTTCCGCCGCGTGACGATGACCGAAGCCATCCGCGAAAAGACCGGCTACGACATCACCGGCCGCTCCGAGGAGGAACTGCGCGAGGCTCGTAAAGCCTGGAACGTCGGTATCACGACACGATGGGCAAGGGCAAACTGATCGACGCCATCTTCGGACAGTACTGCGGGAGGAGCTCATCCAGCCCCACCTTCGTCTGCGACTACCCCATCGAGATGTCGCCCCTGTGCAAGCGTCACCGCGACAGCCAGTTCTCACGGGCGTTTCGAGCTGTTCGTGGTGCGGCAGGAGGCAACGCATGCACCGACTCAATGACCCGATCGACCAGCTGGAGCGCTTCCAGGAGCAGCTGCGTCGGAGAAGGGCGACGGCGAGCGATGTTCGGCATAGACTTCGTGCGTGCCCTGGGTACGGCATGCCGACCTGCTCTCGAGGAAGCGGGCATCGGCATCTGTCACGACGTGTTCCCCAGGCATAAAACTCGTCCAGGACGTACTCTTCTTCCACAGATGGTCGAGAGAAGGTCGTAGCCAGTCCGTGGAGGCCTATGCAATCGGCGTCCCCAAAGGTGATCAGGTGTTCCTCTATAGTCACACATTTAACAAGTTCTTCCAACTGTATTGAGCTTCAACAGAAGAACAGCTCCAGGAATCCGAGGCTCCCTCAATGCTCGAACCACAAGTTGCCAGGTCGCAAGGCCATAGCCACATCAGCTTAGCAACCCGGAGATGAAGACAGAACTTACAATGCCCACAAATAAAACAGACCGAAATGAGAAGAAAATTCGTGCCAGGCAACTGGAAGATGAATACTAGATCTGAGAACTTAGCAAAAGGCGTCTGTGGTTGGAACTGTCAATGCTAGCGTTCACCCACACGGCAATGGTCGCCTGGAAAGTTCGGACATCAGAACTGACGAACTGCGCCGCCGAGATAAAGAGCGCCTACACGGGTGAAGGTCACCGTACCTGGGCAGTCACGCCGCCCTGGGTTTGAGTATGTGATCTCCGGCCACTCAGACGCTAAATTTCTGGCGAGGACCTCCTTACGCTCGGCAAGATGGGCAGGCCTGGCGCCGCCGATCTGCGTGGGTGAGAACCTCGAGGAGCGCAGGGTGGCAAGCGCTTTCAAGAGCGTGTTGAAGGCCCGAGATCAGGGAGATTGTTTACAACCTCTCGAGGAGCAGTTCAAAGAACCTCGTGAGTCGCCTGGGCTTCATATGGTATCAATGCAAGCAAGACCGCCACAACCAAAGCCAGAGCATCGGGAGATCCACGCCACATCCGCAAGGGTGCTCGCCGACAAGTTCGGCGCCGCAGCTGCCGAGAGTGCCCGATCCTCTACGGCGGTTCGTGCAAAGCCCTCCGAACGCTGCCAGGTCTTCGCCAAGGAGGATGTGGACGGCGGCCTGATCGGCGTGCCGCCCCTGAAGGCCGAGGGCTTTTTCCGCCATCGGCAGATTCGCTTAAATAATCGAGATTACCCCGAACGAAGGACACCCAGATTCCGGCATAGCCGGAATCCAGGGTGTTTGAAAAATCACCGCGCACCGCCGTACCGAAGCGGGTAACGGCCCGGCACCGACGGCGGAAAACAGGCGAGGCGCCCGGACACAAAGAAGGCGCGGAACCCGGAAGGTCCGCGCCGCAACTACGGAGACAGCCGTGTCAATCGTCGATCTCGACCACCTGGAACTTCCGGTCGAACTTGATCTCCAGGCCGTTCGAGAGTTCTACCTCCCCATGTATGCTGTTCCGGTCGATCTTCCGGATGAACTGCCCCGCAAAACTGGTCTTCACATAATCGGCAATCTGCACAGGAACGATCGCGCCGCGGAACAGCCTCGTATTTGCGCTCGACGGACGACCACTGCCGTTGCTCGAAATCAACTCCTCCGTACGGTCGGTGTAGACCACCTCATACTCCGAACTGGTCCCTTCGACGGCATAGTGCCGCTGTCAGATCCTGAAATTCCCGGCGAGGGAACTCCTGGGCCGCGGCAAGGCAGTTTGTCGAGCGTGATGGGACGCTCGCGATCTCCGGCGAACGATGCGGTGATTCCGGCAAAGAGAAGGGCTGCAGAAACAAAAAAAAATCTTTTTTCATCTTGGTTTTTTACAGGTTGAACGAATTTGGTTTTCTTTTACGATACAAAGATCGCGCTCGATTCTGAACGGAATCTAAAATCGACAGACAACCCCTCGTTTTCTGCAAATTTCCTCAAAACCCCGATCCCCAACTATTCTCAGGCAGAAAGAGCCTCGAGTTGCTCCACGGTCAGCTCCGGATTCCAATACACCGCCCGCCGTAGGTCTCCTCCACCGCCTGCAGATGCGCCGATGGGGATCAATCCATTGCCCGCAGCGAGTCGAGGCTCGCAGGATGCTCAACGGGCCAGACATAGCACACGCGCTGGCCTCGCACAATCGAATCACCCTCGATGATCCGCGTAAAGGAGCGCGTCTGCGTTCCGTAGCGCTGGGGGGCGGTTTTCCCCGCATCAGCATCCGGTCCAGAAGCGTGGCATAACTCGATTTCGAAAGACGCCCGGCCTTCCATCTGCTCCTCGACGAGGGGCATGAAGCGCCGCTGCATCTCGAGGTCGGCATGGTCGATAACGAGCCAGAGGGCCTCGCTCGCCCCTGTCGGAGATCTCCTCAGGCCAGCCCTCCTCAAGCAACCCGGCGACCATGCGCTGATTCCCGGCATCGACCTCTCCTGCATTCCGGGCATGGGCCGACAGCAGCGAATCGACCGGCGACGGGATTGCTGCGAGAGGTGGAGCACCTCCCGGCGCACCGCCTGTCCCGGTCGCGGAGCGCGAGCAACAGCGAAAGTCGAGGTTGCGCGTTCAGTGACGCATCGGCCGCAAAACTGCGGCCCGCCCACACCAGTCCGAGGGAGCAGCAGGGCCCCTATCTTGACAACTCTTCCCACACGGTATCGTTTTCAGGTTTTCGAAAAAAAAAAAAAGCCCCGGAGGCCTGTCCTGAGACACACCCTCCGGAGACTTTCGGTTCGGGATACCGGACCTCGGGTCCGCCCGCATTACATCTTCTTGCCCACGTTCGTCTTCTTGGCAGCCTTCGGAGCAGCGGTCTTGGCCGATGCAGCCTTGGGAGCCTTCGGGGCCTTCGGAGCAGCCTTCTTGGCCACTCGCCCTCGACTACGGCAGCGTCCTCGACGTCTCGTCGGTCTTCTTGGCGGCCGACTTGCGCGAACGGCGCGTCTTGGGTTTCGCCTCAGCGGCAGCGGCCGGCGTAATGCCCAGCGATGTGACCCCTCGTTGAAATCGACGAACTCGATGATGCACATGTCGGCAGCATCGCCCAGACGGAAACCGGTCTTCAGGATGCGGGTGTAACCGCCCGGACGCTCGGCGATCTTCGGAGCGATCGTGCGGAAAGAGCTCCGTCACGGCCTCCTTCTGTTTCAGGTACGAGAATACTACACGGCGCGAGTGGGTCGTGTCCTCCTTCGACTTGGTTACCAGGGGCTCCACGAACATGCGTACGGCCTTGGCCTTGGCAACCGTCGTTTCGATGCGCTTGTGCAGGATCAGCGACGACGCCATGTTCGACAGCATCGCCTTGCGGTGTCCCGCCTGACGGCCGAGGTGGTTGAAATTCTTATTGTGTCTCATAAATTAGTCTTTGTCAAGTTTGTAGATTGATACGTCCATACCGAACTTCAGGTTCAGGAAGCCAGCAGCTCGTCCAGCTCCGTGAGCGACTTCTTGCCGAAGTTGCGGAAACTTCAGCAGGTCGTTGCGGTTCAGCTTCACCAGGTCACCCACCGTATCCACGTCGGCAGCCTTCAGGCAGTTCAGGGGCGCGAACGCTCAGATCCTGATCCGAGAGCTTCGTCTTGAGCAGCTGACGCATGTGGAGAACGTCCTCGTCGAACTCCTCCGTGCCGTTCGTGTCTTCCATGTTGACCGTGATCTTCTCGTCGGAGAAGAGCATGAAGTGCTGAATGAGAATCTTGGCGGCCTCCTTCAGAGCCTCCTTGGGGGTGAATCGACCCATCGGTGGTAATTTCCAAATTCAACTTCTCGTAGTCGGTCTTCTGCTCTCGACACGGTAGTTCTCGATCGAATACTTCACGTTTTTGATCGGCGTAAAGATCGAGTCGATAGGCAGCGTTCCGAACTCGCAGTCGGCAGGCGTATTCTCCTCGGCCGGGGACATAACCGCGGCCTTTGCCGATCGTGAGCGTCATCTGCATCTTCGTGCCCGGGGCCAGGTGGCAAATCACCAGCTCGGGGTTGAGCACCTTGGAAGAGCGACAGGTAATTGGAGATATATCCGGCAGTCAGCTCCGTAACACCCGCAACGTTAATGGATACTTTTTCGGCATCCTGATTATCGACTGTGCGGATAAAACGAACCTGCTTCAGCTTGAGGATGATGTTCAACATATCCTCCATCACACCGGGGATAGCGGCAAAAACTCGTGATCGACACCGGCGACCTTGACAGTCGTGATTGCGTAACCCTCCAGCGAAGAGAGCAGAATACGACGCAAAAGCGTTACCGACAGTCATGCCGAATCCGGGCTCCAGCGGTCGGAACTCGAACTTTCCGAACGACGAAGTGGACTCGAGCATTATAACCTTCTCAGGTTTCTGGAATGCTAATATTGCCATAACAGTGAATTTGAAAGATTACTACTTCGAGTACAACTCGACGATGAGCTGCTCCTTGATGTTCTCGGGGATCTCCTCGCGCTCGGGCTTCTGCAGGAACTTGCCGCTCATCGAGGCATTGTCCCACTCAAGCCAAGCATAGCGGCTCTTCGAACCGCCGGCCAGAGATGCCGTGATCACTTCCAGACTCTTCGATTTCTCGCGAACGGATACCACGTCGCCCACACGGAGCGAGTACGAGGGGATGTTCACGACACTGCCGTTCACGCAGATGTGGCAGTGCGAAACGAGCTGGCGGGCAGCTGCACGCGTCGGGGCGATACCCAAGCGGTAAACAACGTTGTCCAGACGGCACTCGAGCAGCTTCAGCAGGTTCTCACCCGTGATACCGCCCATACGCGCAGCCTGATCGTAGGTACGTGCGAACTGCTTCTCGAGCAGGCCGTACGTATACTTTGCCTTCTGCTTCTCGCTCAACTGCGTGCCGTACTCCGACACCTTCTTGCGCTTGCGAGCCAGACCGTGCTGCCCGGGAGGGAAGTTGCGCTTCTCAAGCACGCTGTCCGCACCGTAAATGGCTTCGCCGAATCTTCTGGCGATCTTCGATTTTGGTCCTATGTATTTTCCCATTGTCTTAACGTAATTAAATAGATCCTTGAAACTTTCCTTAACCTGTGAAGCGTGAATCAGACGCGACGACGGTTAGGGAGCACGGCAGCCGTTGTGCGGCAGCGGCGTGACGTCGATAATCTCCATCACCTCGATACCGGCACCGTGGATGGTGCGAACGGCCGACTCGCGACCGGCGCCCGGACCCTTGACATAAACCTTCACCTTGCGCAGGCCCATGTCATAAGCGACCTTTGCGCAGTCGGCGGCCGACGTCTGTGCGGCATAGGGGAGTATTCTTCTTCGAACCACGGAAGCCCATCTTGACCGGCCGCCGACCAGCTGATGACGTCACCCACCTCGTTGGTGATGGTGATGATCACGTTGTTGAAAGTGGAGTGAACGTAGGCGTTGCCCACGGCACCGACCTTAACAACCTTCTTCTTAACTGTTCCAGTTTTCTTTGCCATAATTCCCTAAAGATTACTTCGTTGCCTTTTTCTTGTTTGCGACGGTCTTCTTGCGGCCCTTGCGCGTGCGGGCATTGTTCTTCGTCGACTGTCCGCGGACCGGAAGGCCCAGACGGTGACGGATACCGCGGTAGCAGCCGATATCCATCAGGCGCTTGATGTTGAGCTGGACGATCGAGCGGCATTCGCCCTCGACTTTGATGCCCATCTCGGCGATCGTCGAACGGATGGCGCCGACCTGGTCATCCGACCAGTCCTGTACTTTGACGTCGTAGCTGATGCCAGCGGCGTCGAGAATCTTGCGAGCCGTCGAACGACCGATGCCGTAGATATAGGTCAGGCCGATCTCGCCTCTCTTGTTTTTCGGTAAATCTACACCGACTATACGTGCCATATAAATTCTTTTTCTTTTTTGACTAACCGTTAAAAAACACTATCCCTGCCGCATTTTGAACTTGGGATTTTTCTTGCAAATGACGTAGAGCTTACCCTTACGCTTCACAATCTTGCAATCCTCGCTTCTTTTCTTGATGGATGCTTTTACTTTCATGATTTTCAAGCAATCTAATGTTATTTGTACCGGAAAGATATACGCCCCTTGGTCAGGTCGTAGGGCGTCATTTCCACTTTTACTTTATCTCCGGGAAGGATCTTGATGTAGTGCATCCGCATCTTCCCGAGATATGGGCGGTGAGCACGTGTCCGTTGTCCAGCTCGACGCGGAACATCGCGTTGGACAATGCCTCGATAATCGTCCCGTCCCTTTCGATAGCAGCCTGTTTTGCCATAGAGTCTCAATTCTTTATTGCCTGTTCGATGATGCTAAAATCCGTCAGCACGTCGGGACCCGATTTGCGAACCGCCACGGCGAACTCGTAGTGCGCCGCCGGTTTTGCGGTCCCGGGTGCGGACTGTCCAGCCATCCCTTTCGAAAACCACCGCTTTGGTACCCATATTTATCATGGGCTCGATACAGATGACCATTCCTTCCTTGAAGAGCGGCCCCCTGCCGCGTGCTCCGTAATTGGGAACACCGGGGTCTTCGTGCATTTTTCCGACCCAAACCGTGTCCCTCGAGTTCGCGCACTACGCCATAGCCGAAACTTTCGGAATACTCCTGTACGGCTGCCGATATGTCGCCCACGCGATTACCGGCCTTTGGCCTGCGCCGTACCTTTATAAAGAGCCTCTTTGGTGACCTCCATCAGCTGCCGTACCTCGTCGGCAACCTCTCCCACGGCGAACGTATACGCCGAATCACCAACAAACCCCTTCATAAACGTACCGCAATCGACCGAAACGATGTCGCCCTCCTTGAGGACGCATTTCGAGGATGGGATACCGTGAACCACCTGCTCGTTTACCGAAATGCACAACGAAGCGGGATAGCCCTCATATCCGAGGAAAGCGGGAACCGCCCCATGGGAACGGATGAACTCCTCGGCGATACGGTCCAACTCCTTGGTCGTGACGCCCGGCCGAATGTGGCGACCCACTTCGGCCAGCGTCTCCGACACCAGGATATTGTTTTCACGCAGGAGTTCGATCTCCTCGTCTGTTTTCAGATAGATCATTTCTTCGCTTTAAGAACGCTCTTCGGAAAACCGCTAATGGCGACCCTGAATCCGACCGGTCTTCATCAGACCGTCGTAGTGACGCATCAGCAGGTAGCTCTCGATCTGCTTGAGAGTGTCGAGCACCACACCCACCATGATCAGCAGCGACGTACCTCCGTAGAAGTAGGCGAACGCCTGCTGGATGCCCAGGAACTTCATCGCCAGCGCCGGCAGGATGGCCACGATGGCAAGGAAGATGGAACCGGGAAGCGTGATGCGCGTCATGATGGTATCGATGTAGTTCACGGTCTGCTTGCCCGGTTTCACTCCCGGGATGAAGCCGCCGTTTCGCTTCATGTCATCGGCCATCATTTGAGGGTTGATGATAATCGCGGTATAGAAATAGGTGAACGCGATTACCAGCACGGCGAGCGTAAAGTTGTACCAAAAGCCGGTCATGGAGGAGAAGGGGCAGCGGCAAAGCCCGGAGCGGCTTTTGGTGAACAGGGCCGGATGAACATCAGGCCTGTGCGAAGATGATCGGCATCACGTTGGCCGCATTCATCTTCAGCGGGATGTACTGCCGTACGCCTCCATACTGCTTGTTACCCACGATACGCTTCGCATACTGCACGGGGACCTTGCGGACCGCCTGCACCAGGGCGATCGTCGCCATGAAAACGGCGAACAGGAGCACCAGCTCGAGGATCAGCATGATGGCGCTACCCGAGGCCGTCTGGAAGCGGGCGTTGACCTCGGCCAACAGCGCGTGCGGGAGACGTGCCACGATACCGATCATAATGATCAGCGAGATACCGTTGCCGATACCCTTGTCCGTGATCTTCTCGCCGAGCCACATGATGAACATCGTACCAGCGATCAGAATCGTCGTCGCATAAGCAACGAACCCGAAAGAGTTGCCGTAGACGAACGCCGTCGGAACCTGCATGTAGAGGTTGGCGATGTAGGCCGGGCCCTGGAGGATCAGCACGCCGATCGTCAGGAAGCGCGTCCACTGGTTCATCTTGCGGCGGCCGCTTTCACCCTCCTTCTGCATCTTCTGGAAATACGGGATCATCATACCCATGAGCTGGATGATGATGGAGGCGGTGATGTACGGCATGACTCCGAGCGCCAGGATCGAGGCGTTGCCGAAGGCGCCGCCCGAGAAGACGTTCAACAGACCCAGAAGTCCGTTGCCCTCCAACTGGCTGGCATACGCCGACCCCTCGCCCAGGGCGTTGGGGTTGATGCCCGGAATCACCACGAAACTACCCAAGCGGTAGACCAGCAGCAGCCCGATCGTGTACAGCACACGCTTGCGGAGCTCCTCGATCTTGTAGATGTTCTTGAGCGTTTCCACCAATTTCTTGTTGGTCGCCAGAAGAGCGATGACCACTAAAAAGACGATACCAACAACGAGATACTGATTCATAATATAGAGGTTCTAAGGGTTACAGTTTTTCGACGCTGCCACCGGCTGCCGTGATCGCAGCCTCGGCGCTCTTCGAGAAGGCGTGCGCCTTGACCGTCAGGGCCTTCGTGACCGAGCCGTTGCCCAGGATCTTCACCTTGTCCTTCGTCGAAACGAAACCTGCTGCCACCAGCGTGTCCACCGTAACCTCCGAGAGCGACTTCTTGGCTGCCAGCTCCTCGAGGGTCGAGAGGTTGATCGCCTTGAATTCGACGCGCTTCAGGGTTCGTGAAGCCGAATTTGGGAAGACGGCGCTGGAGCGGCATCTGACCGCCCTCGGAACCGAGTTTGCGCGAGTATCCCGAACGCGACTGAGCTCCCTTTGTGACCACGCGTAGCCGTGCCGCCGTGACCCGAACCTGCACCGCGACCGATTCGCTTGTCGTGGTGCGTTGAACCCTTTGCGGGTTTGAGATTATTGAGTTCCATTGTCTAAAATTCCGTTTGCTGTTAAACCTTACTTGACCTCCTCGACCTTGACGAGGTGCTTTACGCGTGCGATCATGCCCTTGATGATCACCGAGTCATCGTGCTCGACGCTTGCGTTGATCCGCTTCAGACCCAGCGCATCGAGGTTCTTGCACTGACGCTCCGTTGCGCCGATGCGGCTCTTGATCTGGGTGATTTTCAATCTTGCCATTGTTCTTCGAGAATTAACCGTTAAACACCTTGTCCATCGAGATACCGCGCAGACGGGCGATGCTGTGAGCGTCGCGCAGTTCGCACAAGGCGCCGATGGTTGCCTTCACCAGGTTGTGGGGGTTCGACGAGCCCTTTGCTCTTTGCAAGCACGTTCTTGATGCCCACCGACTCCAGGTACGGCACGCATGGCACCGCCGGCGATGATACCCGTACCGGGAGCGGCCGGACGAATCATCACGAGCGAGCCGCCGAAACGCTGCTCCCTGCTTGTGGGGGAATCGTTCCGTTGATTACCGGGATCTTCACGAGGTTCTTCTTGGCATCCTCCACGCCCTTGGCGATGGCTGCCTGCACCTCCGAAGCCTTGCCCAGGCCGTAGCCTACAACGCCGTCCTCGTTACCTACGACGACGATGGCCGAAAAAAACTGAACGTGCGACCGCCCTTCGTCACCTTCGTAACGCGCTGGATGCTCACGAGGCGGTCCTTTGAGTTCGAGATCGCTCGTGCGTACTTTCTTTTTATATTGGTATTTGCCATGATCGTTTAGAATTTAAGTCCGCCTTCGCGTGCAGCTTCGGCCAGTTGTTTGACTCGTCCGTGATAAAGGTAGCCGTTGCGGTCGAAAGCGACGGCCGAGATACCCTTGGCCATGGCGCGTTCGGCGGCCAGTTTGCCCACGAGGGCTGCCACTTCGCACTTGGTCTTGCCGGCAGCCGCTTCGGCAACCTCCTTGTCCAGCGAGGAAGCCGCCGCCAGCGTAGTGCCTGCGAGGTCGTCAATGAACTGCACGTAGATCTGCTTGTTGCTGCGGAATACCGTCATACGAGGCTGTGCGGGCGTTCCGCTCACGATCTTGCGGATACGCATCTTGATGCGCTCTCTTCTTTTCTATCTTGTTCAACATAACTCTTTCAGTCTATTTACTATTTAGCACCTGCTGATTTGTACCCGCCTTGCGACGCAGCTGTTCGCCTACGAACTTGATACCCTTGCCCTTGTACGGCTCCGGCTTGCGCAGCGAGCGGATCTTGGCAGCCACCTGGCCGATGAGCTGCTTGTCGATGCTTTTGAGTGTGACGATCGGGTTTCCTTTCTTCTCGGTAACGGCCGTGGCGGTCACCTCCTTGGGCAGCAGGAAAAGTGCGTGTCGTGCGAGTAGCCGAGGCTCATTTCGAGGCATATGGCCCTTTGACTTCGGCCTTGAAACCGACGCCCACGAGCTCCTGTTTGATTTCGTAACCTTTCGACACACCGACGACCATGTTGTTGATCAGCGCACGGTACAGACCGTGCAGCGAACGGTGACGCGGCTGGTTGGTAGGAGCGCGATACGAGCACGGCGGGAGCCTCCTTGCCCGTGTGAACGTCCTTGTGCGTGCCGACCTCTACCTTGATGTCCGAGTCAACTTTCTGGCTCAGCGTCCCGAGTGGCCCTTTCACGCTTACCACATTGTCGGCCGAAACCTCTACGGTAACGCCGGCGGGCAGGTTTACAGGTAATTTACCAATTCTTGACATTGTGTTGATTCTTAAATGAATTGCGGTTAGTAGATATAGCACAGCACCTCGCCGCCGACGTTCTCCTGACGCGCCTTCGCATCGGTCATGATCCCCTTCGAAGTCGAAAGGATGGCGATGCCCAGGCCGTTGAGTACGCGGGCATGTCCGAAACGGACGCATAGCGACGCAGACCCGGACGGCTCACGCGTTTGAGCCCCTTGATGGCGTTGCATTTGTTCTGGGCAGCGTTCCATTTCAGCGCGATCTTGATCGAAGGGTGGCCCTTCTCATCGGTGTCGAACTTGTAAGCGAGGATGTAGCCCTGCTCGTAAAGAATCTTAGTGATTTCCTGCTTAATTTTGGAACCGGGAGCTTCAACCACCTTGTGGTTGGCTTTCACCGCGTTTCTAATTCTGGTCAGAAAGTCCGCAATAGGATCAGTCATAACGAATAGAAGATTAAAAATTAAATAGTTTGTAATTAATTGTTATTCAACCCATTGAATCGTCCGAAGAAGATCCTTCGGGTTTTGTTTTTTGAGTTGCCCGCGTTGCCGCTTTAGCCTCCTTCATACGTGCGTACGCACCGGGCACAAAAGCGCGCAAATATACGTATAATTTCCCAAACGGCCAAGCACGGCCTTTTTGATTTTTAGCGTTTTATGCGTCTTCCCCGGAACACGGACAATGTCGGCACCCGAAGGCAACCAACATATTTCCGCGCGGAATCCCGTTTGACGACCGCATGGGTTCGCCCCGAACAACGGATCTCCGACACACCCGGGAGGGGGCACCCGGACGACCGATCCGGCTCCGGCAATCCGACCGTCCCTGCACCGACCCGCCGCAAACGGCAACGGGATGCATCCTGTCACCGTGCACACGGCACGGCTTCACAAAGCCTCCCTCCGTTCTCCGGCGGCGCATTCCGACAGAACACCCGGTCCGAGAAATTCGCAACCAAATGCCGAACCCTTTCGCTACGCCCCACATACCGGGAAGTTACCGCTTGAGGCGGCACTTTCCCCGATACTGTGACGTAACTACGCGGGTTGGGCACCCGTATCAGCCCCGCATCCTTCCGACGGACATTCGGCCCGTACGGGGCATACACCCCGAAGATACCGCATGCCGCACCACAGGCTCGCACCCTCCGGACGACAGGACTTCATCTTGCAAGGGCGGGACACCGCACCTCCGGCACCCCCGTCCTGCGCTCATACTACCAGCTTGCCTTCTTCACGCCGGGGATCAGACCCGCCGAAGCCATCTCGCGGAACTGGATACGGCTGATACCGAACAGACGGATATATCCCTTCGGACGGCCGGTCAGCTTGCAGCGGTTGTGCTGGCGGATGGGATTCGAGTTGCGGGGCAGCTTCGCAAGCGCCTGCCATGCCTCTTCGTGATCCATCTCACCGCTCTTCACCTTGGCAGCGATCTCCTCGCGCTTGTGAGCGTAACGCTTTTGCAAGCTTCTCACGCTTCACCTCGCGTGCCATCGTCGATTCTTTTGCCATAGCTTAGTTCTTTTTAGCGTTTTTGAAAGGAAGGCCGAACTCGCGGAGCAGGGGCGTAAGCCTCTTCGTCGGTCTTGGCCGTCGTTACGAAGGTGATCTCCATGCCGAAGATCTTGGTGATCTTGTCGATGTCGATCTCCGGGAAGATGATCTGCTCGGTGATGCCGAGGGTATAGTGTTGCCCTGACCGTCGAACTTCTCGTTGATGCCCTTGAAATCGCGGATACGCGGCAGGGCCACGGCGATCAGACGCTCCAGGAACTCGTACATCTTCGTGTCGCGCAGCGTTACGCGCACGCCGATCGGCATGCCCCCCTTACGCAGCTTGAAGTTGAGATGTCCTTGCGCGAACGCGTCTGCACGGCCTTCTGTCCGGCGATGAGCGTCAGCTCTTCCTGAGCCACGTCGATGAGCTTCTTGTCAGCGACGGCCTGGCCCATACCCTGGTTGATTACGATCTTCGTGAGTTTCGGGCACTGCATGACGCTCGAGTAGCCGAACTCCTTCATAAGGGCAGGCATGATCTGCTCCTTTATACTGTGTCTTGAGTGTGTAGGTACGTATGCCATTATTTGATCTCCTCCCCTGACTTTTTAGCGTAACGGACTAATTTACCTTTGTCGTCGAGCTTGCGGCCAACCTTCGTGGGCTTGCCCGACTTGGGATCGATGAGCATCAGGTTCGAGATGTGGATCGGAGCCTCCTGCTCGATGATACCGCCCTGGGGGATTCTTCGCATTGGGCTTGGTGGCCTTCTTGACGATGTTCACACCCCTCGACGATGGCACGCTGCTTTTCAGCTTCGACCTTCAGGACTTTGCCCTGCTGGCCCTTGTTGTCACCGGCGATGACCTGCACCATATCCCCTTTCTTAATATGTAATTTCACTGACATATCCGAAATTGTTTTTATGATTACAATACTTCGGGTGCGAGGGAGATAATCTTCATATACTGGTCGCGCAGCTCACGAGCTACGGGGCCGAATATACGAGTACCGCGCATTTCACCCTGGTTGTTAAGCAGCACCACGGCGTTGTCGTCGAAACGAATGTACGAACCGTTGGCACGTCTGATCTCCTTCGTGGTCCGAACGACTACGGCCTTCGAAACGGCGCCCTTCTTGACATCGCCCGAGGGGGATGCGCTCTTGACGGCCACCACGATCTTGTCGCCGATGGATGCGTAACGGCGCTTCGTGCCGCCGAGCACCCGGATGCAAAGCACCTCTTTCAGCGCCGCTGTTGTCGGCTACTACGAGTCTACTTTCCTGTTGTATCATAACTACTTAGCTCTTTCAATGATTTGTACTAATCTCCAACGCTTCGTTTTGCTCAGCGGGCGGGTTTCCATGATGCGTACGGTATCGCCCTCCTTTGCACGTCTCGTCGAGCGACTCGGCGACGAACTTCTTCGTCTTGTTCACGAACTTGCCGTAGATAGGATGCTTCACCTTGCGCGCTACCGCAACCACAATGGTCTTCTCCATCTTGTTGCTGACAACCACACCGATACGCTCTTTTCTCAGATTTCTTTCCATAGTTGTTCTCCTTATTTAGCGTTTTTTTGACGCAGAACGGTCAGCATGCGAGCTATATCTCTGCGGTTCTTCTTAATGATCGACGGGTTCTCGACGGGGGGACACTGCGTGCTGCACTTTGAGCTTCGCGAGCTGAGCCTTTTCGGGCCTCGATGCGCTCCCTGCGGGTCTTTGATCGAAAGATCGCTTGATTTCTGCACTTTTCATCTTGCGTTCCCTTAAATGGTGGTTTCGACGTAGTCACGCCGTACAATAAACTTGGTGGTAATAGGCAGCTTCTGGGCGCCGAGGCGGAGCGCTTCCTGCGCTACGGCCCGGGGGGCCCCTCTGCCTCGAAGAGAATACGTCCGGGAGTTACGGGAGCCACGAATCCTTCCGGGATTACCCGCTTACCTTTACCCATACGGACCTCGGCGGGCTTCTTCGTGATGGGTTTGTCGGGGAAGATGCGGATCCACAGCTGGCCCTCACGCTTCATGTAACGCGTAATGGCCTGACGGGCCGCCTCGATCTGACGACCCGTGATCCAGGTCGATTCAAATTGCCTTGATTGCGAACGATCCGTATGCAAGCTGGTTTCCTTTTGAGCAAGCCCCTTCATACGGCCCTTCTGCATTCTCCTAAATTTGGTCTTTTTCGGCTGTAACATGTATTAGTTCTGCTTTAAAAAAGGTCCTACTTACTGATTGTTGTTGCGACGCTCGCCACGATCGCCACCGCGACGTCCGCCACGGCGGTCGCCACGACGGTCACCGCCACGACGCTCACGACGCTCGCCGCGATCGCCCGACGGAGCCTGGGCCGAAGCGCCGGCAATATCGAACAGGTCACGCTTGCCGTAGACCGTACCCTGGCAGATCCACACCTTCACACCGAGGATACCCACCTTCGTGAGTGCCTCCGTGAGGCAGTAGTCGATGTCGGCGCGGAAGGTGTGCAGCGGAATGCGGCCCTCCTTCACGGTCTCGGTACGGGCCATCTCGGCGCCGCCCACACGACCTGCGACCTGGATCTTGATGCCCTCGGCACCCATGCGCATCGTGGAAGCCACGGCCGTCTTCACGGCACGGCGGAACGATACGCGGCCCCTCCAGCTGGCGGGCGATGTTCTGGCCCACGATGACGGCATCCACCTCCGGACGCTTCACCTCGAAGATGTTGATCTGAATCTCCTTGCCGGTGAGCTTCTTCAGCTCCTCCTTCAGTTTGTCGACCTCCTGGCCGCCCTTGCCGATGATGATACCCGGACGGGCGGTCGAAATCGTAACCGTCACCAGTTTCAGCGTGCGCTCGATGATGATCTTCGAGATGCTTGCCTTGGCCAGACGGACATTCAGGTATTTGCGGATCTTGGCGTCCTCGACGAGTTTGTCGGAGAAATCCTTGCCTCCGAACCAGTTGGAATCCCAACCGCGGATGATACCAAGACGATTTGCTATCGGATTAACTTTCTGTCCCATCTGATTACTTCTTTTCTTCGGTTACCATTTTGTCAACTACGATCGTCACGTGATTCGAACGCTTGCGGATTCGGTGTGCGCGACCCTGGGGCGCAGCCTGAATACGCTTCAGCATGCGACCGCAATCGACGAAGATCTCCTTGACGCAGAGTTTCGTATCTTCCAGACGCTCGTTCTCGTTCTTGGCCTCCCAGTTGGCGATTGCCGACTTGAGGAGTTTCTCCATACGGATCGATGCCTCCTTCTTCGAGTAACGGAGGATGCCCAGTGCCTTGTTGATCTCCACGCCGCGGATGATGTCGGCCACCAGACGCATCTTGCGCGGAGAGGTCGGGCAGTCGCGCATGATGGCGATTGCCTTCTGCTTCTTTTCAGCCTTCAATTGCTCGGCTCTATTTGCTTTTCTTGCACCCATTTTCTACCTATTTTTTCTTGTTACCTGAGTGACCACGGAAGTTGCGCGTGGGAGCAAACTCGCCGAGTTTGTGTCCTACCATGTTCTCCGTCACATATACCGGGATGAACTTGTTTCCGTTGTGGACGGCGATCGTCTGACCTACGAAGTCAGGCGAGATCATACTTGCACGTGACCATGTCTTGATTACCGACTTCTTGTTTCCCTCGGCCTGGGCTACTACCTTCGCCTCGAGCTTGGGGTCGATAAACGGTCCTTTTTTTTAATGAACGGCTCATTATGTCCTCTTTTTTTAATTACTTTTTCTTCTTGGAAATGATAAACTTCGAGGTCGTCTTCTTCGGGTTACGAGTCTTATAACCCTTAGCCAGCAGACCCTTGCGCGAACGCGGGTGACCTCCCGAGGCGCGGCCTTCGCCACCACCCATCGGGTGATCCACAGGGTTCATCACAACGCCACGGTTGCGCGGACGGCGGCCCAGCCAACGTTCGCGGCCGGCCTTGCCCGAGCTTTCTCGAGGTTGTGGTCGATGTTCGACACAACGCCCACCGTAGCGCGGCAAGTTACGAGTACCATACGAGTCTCGCCCGAAGGCAGATTGATGATGGCGAATTTGCCCTCACGAGCCAGCAGCTGGGCATAAGAACCGGCCGAACGAGCCATGGCGGCACCCTGACCGGGGTAGAGTTCAATATTGTGGCTGATCGTACCCAGCGGAATCTCGCTCAGGAAAAGCGTATTGCCCACTTCGGGCGCCACGCCTGCGCCGCTCACCGGTCTCGGCCGACTTGCAGGCCGTTGGGAGCGATGATGTAGCTTTCTGACCGTCGGCGTACACGAGGGTGCGATGCGTGCCGTACGATTCGGGTCGTATTCGATCGCTTTTACAGTGGCAGCAATGCCGTCCCTTCGTGCGCTTGAAGTCGATGTTACGATACATCTGCTTTGACCGCCGCCGATGTAGCGAACCGTCATCTTGCCCATTGTTGCGACGCCGGAGCTCTTCTTGACGCTCAGCAGCGACTTCTCGGGAACGCGGTGGTAATGTCTCGTCGAACGTTCCGCCAATCTTATGTCTTGTACCTGCGGTTACAGGCTTAAACTTTTACTGCCATCTCTCTCAGATATTACTGTAAAAAATCGATTTTGTCTCCATCCTTCAAGGTGACGATCGCCTTCTTGAAGTTGTTCCTGCGCGGCTCGAGAGGAAAACCGCCTTGGTATAGCGGCCTTCTGGAGTTTGCCCATGTAGTTCACGGTGCA
>VOFK01002585.1_pt1 | contig 49635 bp, 69 predicted proteins | sample 5384121 | NCBI WGS metagenome assembly VOFK01 (sample SAMN12384730, study PRJNA508395) | human gut metagenome | isolation source: healthy gut J | host: Homo sapiens | reverse complement strand
TGTTGGCACTGAATTCAGTTACGTATTGCTTAGCCGTCTGCACATAGCAGACGCTGTTGACTGGGTGTATTTCAGCACGATCAGGCTGATGATAAGATCGCGGCGCTGCTCGGCGCTCAGGTCTTGTTCTCGGTGACGAGATTCTGCAGCATCGTGGCATCGGAAATCTCCAGATCCTGACGGCCCTGCTCAAAGGTCACGCCAAAGACGGTGCGGGTCTCAAGAGGCTGCGGCTCATAGCTGGGGGCGATGGCAACGATGTTGTAAGTTGCCCTTCTTCTTGCCCTTGAGGACCTCGAGGGCATCGGCATCGTAGCCGGGGGCAATGATGCCGTCGGAAACCTCATGCTGAATGAGCTTGGCGGTGGCCAGATCGCAGACATCGGAAAGTGCGATCCAGTCGCCGAAGCTGGACATCCGGTCAGCACCGCGGGCGCGGGCATAGGCGCAGGCCAGCGGGGAAAGCCGGTCTCGGGCGCAATGTGGTACATGGCGCGCAGCGTGTCATCCAGCGGCAGGCCGATGGCCGCACCGGCGGGGGGGAGACATGCTTGAAGCTGGCAGCGGCGGGCAGGCCCAGCGCCTTCTTCAGGTCGCGCACCAGCTGCCAGGAGTTGAAGGCATCCAGAAAGTTGATGTAGCCGGGGCGGCCGTTCAAAATCTGAACCGGAAGCTCGGAGCCGTCAGCCATATAGATGCGGGCAGGCTTCTGGTTGGGGTTGGTGCCGTATTTCAGCTGAAATTCGTTCATGTTAGCCCTCCACAGCGGTGTATTTGTTCAGAATAATATCCTCATAGCTGCCGGTCTCCAGTGCAATGCTGCGCACAAAGAGGCTGACCTTGTTGTCATCGTTCAGGCTGGCCCACAGCTGCTTGGCAAACTGGTCGGCATCGTTCGTGTCGATGGCAACGCGCAGCGGCTCCCCCGCAAAGCTGGGGATGGGCGCACCGTTCTTGACATAGGTGCTGATGAAATGTCCCTCACCGGCTACAGGCTGGGGGGGTAGTCGAAGGTCTGGCGCTGGACGCTGGCGGCGTTGCCCTCGTTGGATTTGACAATGGAGAGCTTGTAGCCGCCGCGGCGCATATCCACCACGCCGGAGATGCGCGGCGTAAAATTGGGGGCATCATCCTCATAGGTGCGGGTGGCCAGCGCTGCCTCAAAGCTGTAGCCGGGGAAGAGATTGCCGTTCATGAACTGTGCAATCGTGTCGGTCTGAGGTCGCCATTGGTCACAACGGTGGTCTCCCGCAGGGTCAGCACAGCGTTGTAGATAATGAGGTGCGGGTCCTCGAGCTTGGCCGGGTCAGCGGCCACTGTGCGGGATGCCGCCGTCGATAGGCTCAAACACACGGTTGCGGCTGTTTGCGGCGCTGCGGCCCATGATCCAATAGGCAACAAATGCTTTCTGGCCATCGGGGCTCTGCCCCCACAATGCCGCGGCCGGGGTAGTCGTTCCCGGCAAGATATTTATAGATGTTCTTTTTCATGGTTTATACCTCGTCACTGCACACCATGGCCAGCGCCTTGGGCAATAGCTGCCACTCGGCCTCGACCATGACGCGCTTCTGCAAAGTCTCGGGGGTGTCGCCGGGCTGTACAGCCACAGCCTTCTGCAGCAGGATCGGCCCGCCATCGCACTCCTCGTTGACAAGATGGACGGTGGCACCGGTCAGCTTGACGCCGCGGGCCAGCGCAGCCTCGTGAACCTTCAGCCCGTAGAAGCCCGGCCCGCAGAAGCTGGGGATCAGGCTCGGGTGGACATTCAGGAATCCGGTTGCGGTAGGCCGCAATGACCTTTTCGCCCAGCACGCTCAGGAAGCCTGCCAGCACGACCACATCAATGTCATGGGCCTGCAAAACGCCCAGCAGGGGCAGCATCAAAATCGGCGCTGTCCGCATACTCCTTGCGGCTGACAACAGCGCTCTCCACGCCAAAAATTCGCGGCCCGCTCCAGCGCGTAGACGCCGGGCTTGCTGGCGACGACCAGAACGATTTTACCGTCAGGGTTCTCGCCGCGGCGCTCACTTTCCAGCAGGGCCTGCAGGTTGGTGCCGCCGCCCGATACCAGTACCGCTACACGCTTCATACCAGCTCGACCCCGTCACCCTCAACAATGGTGCCCAGACGGTAGGCGTCCTGACCGTTGGCCTGCAGGATCTCGATGGTCTTGTCGGCATCCTCAGCGGCGACGGTCAGCACCATGCCGACACCCATGTTGAAGGTGTTGAACATGTCATGCTCGGTGATGCCGCCCTCGCGCTGCATTACCTCAAACAGGGCAGGGGTGCGCACATCGGCGGCGATGCGGGCTGCACAGCCCTTCTTCAGGCTGCGGGGGATATTCTCATAGAAGCCGCCGCCCGTGATGTGGGACACACCCTTGACCGTGACCTCGTCCATGACAGCCAGAACCGGTTTGACATAGATCTTGGTGGGGGCCGAGCAGGGCCTCGCCCAGCGGCTTGTCCATGCCGTCAAAGGTCTTTTTCAGCACATCGGGGTTATTGTCGATGTCAAAAATTTTTGCGCACCAGCGAGAAGCCGTTGGAGTGTACACCGGTGGAGGGCAGAGCAATCATGACATCGCCGGGCTGCATCGTGGAGTTGTCAAGGATCTTGGCCTTATCCACAACGCCAACCGTGAAGCCGGCCAGATCGTACTCCTCCTCCGGCATCATGCCGGGATGCTCGGCGGTCTCGCCGCCCACCAGAGAGCAGCCCGCCTGCACGCAGCCCTCGGCTACGCCCTTGACGATCTCGGCAATCTTCTCAGGGATGTTCTTGCCGCAGGCAATGTAATCCAAAAAGACCAGCGGCTTGGCACCGGCGCAGATGACATCATTGACGCACATGGCCACGCAGTCGATGCCGATGGTGTCATGCTTGTCCAGCAGCATGGCGATGCGCAGCTTGGTGCCAACGCCGTCCGTGCCGGAGATCAGGACCGGATGCTCGATACCGGTGCAGTCCAGCTCAAACAGACCGCCGAAGCCGCCCAGACCGCCAATGCAGTTCTCCGTCATCGTGCGTGCAACATACTGCTTCATCAGCTCTACCGAGCGGTATCCGGCGGTAATATCCACGCCCGGCGGCGTAGCTGGCAGAATAACTTTTTCCATAATCGAAATATCTCCCTTGCGAATGGATTCGTAGGGGCGGATTCCCTCCATCCGCCCGTGGGTGAGATTGCCGTTTGCAGGCGCATAGGAAATGCGCTCCTGCGGTTACAATTTCTTATTCGGGTTCGACACGCTCAACGGCTTGTCGTAGATGATCTCCATCGTCTCGGTGGGCGGGTTGACCGGATATTTGCCGGTAAAGCAGCCGGTGCAGTAGCCGCAGCTGCTGTGGATGCCCAGCTGCTGGACATGCTCAATGCTCAGGTAGCCCAGCGAATCAGAGCCGACCATCTCGTTGATCTCCTCGACCGTGTGGCCGGTGGCAATCAGATCTTTTTCGTCGGGAATGTCGGTGCCGAAGCAGGGGTGGGCAAAGGGCGGGGCGCTGATGCGGTAATGCACTTCTTTGGCACCGGCCTCGCGCAGCAGGCGGATGGTGCGGGCGCTGGTCGTGCCGCGCACGATCGAGTCATCGACCAGCACAACGCGCTTGCCCTTGACGGTGGCGGAGATGGCGTTCAGCTTGATGCGCACGCTGCTCTCACGCTGAGCCTGAGTGGACTGGATAAAGGTACGGCCGACGTACTTGTTCTTGATAAAGCCGACGCCGTAGGGGATACCGCTCTCCTGGGCGTAACCCAGCGCGGCGTCCAGGCCGGAGTCCGGTGCACCGATGACAACATCAGCCTCGACCGGGTGCTCCTGTGCCAAGGAAACGGCCAGCCTGCAGGCGGGCCTCATGCACGCAGGTGCCCTCGATGATGGAATCGGGGCGGGCAAAGTAGATGTACTCAAACACGCACAGGGGTGTGGGGGGCGGTGCCGCAGTGATCCTCGATGCTGCGCAGACCCTCGTGGTCGGCAATCACGATTTCACCGGGCTTGACATCGCGCACAAACTTGGCACCCACCGCATCCAGCGCGCAGCTCTCACTGGCGAAGGCCCAGCCGGAGCCATCGGGCAGCTCGCCGATGCAGAGCGGGCGGAAGCCGTGCGGGTCGCGCGCGGCGATAAGCTTGGTGTGGGTCATGATGACCAGACTGTAAGCACCCTCAATGTCATCCATCGTGCGGCTGACAGCCATCTCGATATTGGGGGTCAGCAGACGGTTCTGGGTCAGCAGGTAGGCAATTACCTCGGTGTCGGAGGTGCCGTGGAAGATAGAACCGCTCATCTCCAGCTTGCGGCGCAGCTTGGGGGCGTTGACCAGATTGCCGTTGTGGCAGACAGCCATGGCGCCCTTTGCAGTGATGCAGGATCATCGGCTGCGCGTTGGACCGGCTGCGCTGACCGGCGGTGGCATAGCGCACATGGCCGGTGGCCATCTTGGCGCCATGCGGCAGCTCCTCCAGAACGCGCTTGGTGAAAACCTCGCTGACAAGGCCCAGATCACGGTAGCCGGAAAGCACACCGTCCACATTCAGGGCGATGCCGCAGCTCTCCTGCCCGCGGTGCTGCAGCGCGTACAATGCGCTGTAGACGGCGCTGACCATATCGGTCGCGCCGGTTTTATCGTAGATACCAAAGACGCCCGCACTCCTCGTGCAGGCCCTCGGCATAATGGGAAAAATTCGCTCATCTTTTGCTCCATTTTATCGGAATGTAAAATACCGTAGGGCGGATTCTATATCCGCCCGGGGATGCCTCTTGCGGGCGCATATGGAATGCACCCCTACGGAAAAAGGCGCATAATGGAATGTGCGGCAGCCTGAGGGCAGGCCACGCTGCACCTCACCTGTAAAAATAGCTTAGCCCAGCAGGCGCTTCATGACCTCCTGATAGGCGTCGGCCTCACCGCCCATGTTGCGGCGGAAGAGGTCCTTGTCCAGATGGGCACCGGTGGTGGCATCCCAGAAGCGGCAGGTGTCGGGGGCTGATCTCGTCGGCCAGGATGATGGTGCCGTCGGACAGGCGGCCGAACTCGAGCTTGAAGTCAACCAGACGGATGTTGGCGTCCAGCATGATCTTCTTCAGCACTTCGTTGACCTTGAAGGCGTATTTGGCGATGGTGTCCAGCTCCTCCTGAGTGGCCAGATCAAGGGCCAGGGCGTAGTAGTGGTTGATGAACGGATCATGCAGATCATCGTTCTTGTAGCTGTACTCGAGAATGGGGGTCTTGAAAACCTTGCCCTCGGGCACGCCCATGCGCAGGCTGAAATGACCGGCGGCAACATTGCGGATGATGACTTCCAGCGGAACGATGTCGACCTTCTTCACGAAGGTGTCGCGGTCGTTGACTTCCTCAACATAATGGGTGGGGATGCCCTCTTTTTCCAGCTTCTGCATCAGAGCGTTGGACAGCTTGTTGTTGACGATGCCCTTGTCGCGGATGGTGCCCTTCTTCTCGCCGTCACCGGCGGTGGCATCGTCCTTATAGTGGACCATGACGATCTCGGGATCATTGGTGGAGAAAAACCTGCTTGGCCTTGCCTTCGTACAGTTGCTCTTTAACTTCGTAATTCATGAGAAACGCTCCTTTTAAAGATTGATGATGGATAAACAAGTGTGACGGACTTACAGCGCGGCGGCCTCAGCGGCGATGGCTGCGTCCTTTTTTGCAATGGCGGCGGCGGTGTCAGCCCGGAACGCATCCAGCTTTTCAGCCAGCGCGTCATCAGCCACGGCGAGGATCGCCACAGCCAGATAAGCTGCATTTTTGGCTACCGTTCAGCGCCACGGTCGCAACGGGGAACCCGCTGGGCATCTGCACGGTGGCCAGCAGGGCATCAGACCGTCCATGGCACCGCCCTTCATCGGGATGCCCACAACGGGCAGCGTGGTGTTGGCGGCAAAGGCCCCGGCCAGATGGGCAGCCATACCGGCTGCGCACAGGATGACGCCGTACCCGTTGGCGCGGGCCGACTTCGCAAAGGCGGCGGCAGCCTCCGGCGTGCGGTGGGCGGAAAGAATGTGGGCCTCATACGGCACGCCGAATTCCTTCAGCACCGTGCAGGCGGACTTGACTACCGGCCAATCACTGTCAGAGCCCATGATGATCGCAACTTTTTTCATGCGGTTAATAACCTCCCTTACAAAGCAAAACAGCGCAGTGGCCTGTCAGGGTACACTGCGCTGCGGTCATAATGATGAAAAGGGTCGATGATGGTACAGAACGCCCGCGCCAAAACCAAGCTGCTGCATTGCAATTGCCACGGAAGATCCTCCTTTATACAAAGTAAGATATTGTCCTGTGCTTTAAGTGTAAACTCTGGGAAAAGAAAATGCAAGCACCCCGCGGACATTTCAGCCAAACTACCACCGGCCGGGTTTTAAAGCGGTACTTTTGTCGTTTTTTTGATGGGTTATTCAGGGCAAATGTCATACTTTATATAGCGCTGCAAAATCCTGCCCGCTGCTACGCCGGAAGCTATGCGGCAGAACCCGCTGAATAAGTTTCCTGTAATATTCGGCACAAATTTCGTCTGCGTCAAAAAAGCTGCGCAGGCAGGTGCTTTCCTGTCTGTGCAGCTTTGGTAAAGATTGCGCCCATTATGCGTGGCGCTTTTTATCCAGTCGGATCTTGTCCGAGATCATGGCAATAAATTCTGAGTTCGTGGGCTTGCCGCGAAGATTGTGGATCGTATAGCCGAAGTAGCTGTTCAGTGTGTCCACATCACCGCGATCCCATGCTACCTCAATGGCGTGGCGGATGGCACGCTCCACGCGGCTGGCGGTGGTCATGTTGCGCTTGGCAATCTCCGGATAAAGGCGTTTTGTGACTGCATTGATGTAGCCGTGGTCCGCGATGGTCAGCAGGATGGCATCGCGCAGGAACTGATAGCCCTTGATGTGGGCCGGCACACCGATCTGGTGCAGGATCTCGGTGACCGTCAGCTCGTCACTGTCGAGCGAGGTAAGCTGCGGGCGGGCTGTGTTGCCTGCCGCCTTCAGCACACGGCTGACCAGCACGGTCTCGTCAAACGGCTTGACGAAGAAGAACGAAAATCCGCTGTCCAGAAGCTCCTGCTCGATCTCCTCGCTCTGGAAGGCCCCGGTAACGAAGAAGGTCGTGCGGGTGCTGCTGGTGTTCTGGGCCTCGTAGCGCTGCTTTTGACAGTGATGGCGTCCAAGTCCGGCATAAAGGCATCCAGCAGCACAGCCTGCGGGTGGATCGTCAGCAGGGTCTCCAGCGCTTTGGCACCGTTCTTTTCGCAGATGGTCACTGAGACACCCTTTTCCTCCAGAACATGGCGGCAAAGTGCAGACACCTGCGGGTCCGTGTCGGTCATTACAAATTTGATCTTTTCCATCGTCACATATCCTCCATACTTTCTGAGTTGCGCGTTGTCCGCGCATCGACCCCGTTTTGATGGGCTCCTCGTTTACAATGGAAATTTTACCATAAATTACCAGCTTTCGCAAGTGGTTCGACACGACTTTTCTCTTATTTAAGCAAACTTTCGTTCGACAGCTTTCTCTCTTTTTCGCCGTATTTCGGCACAGATTTACACAATCCTGCTCAATTTTACGCTTTTTGCACGCTGTCGGCTGCAGGGCGCGGCGGTCAGGCCTTTTTCTGCTTTTCCCGGCGGTGAAGTCAGGCGGCAGCGTCTGCCTTTTCCAGCATCGTTGCCGCAAAGATCGCATACCCCTTCGCGGGGTCGTTTACCAGCACATGGGTCAGCACTGCGGCAAGGCGGCCGTTCTGCACAATCGGTGAGCCGCTCATTCCCTGTACGATACCGCCCGTCTTTTCAAGCAGCGTCTGATCGGTTACGCGGATCAGCAGATTGCGGTTTGGGTCTGTTCCGGTCATGGTCACCCGCTCAATGCGCACGGCATAGGCTTTGGCGGCCGTTCCTCCACGGTGGCCCAAAGCTCGGCGGGGCCTGTGGTGACCTCCTGCAGGTTGGCGACTTCCACGCTTTGCCCCGCTGCCGGGCCGCTGTAGCTGCCGTATACCCCCCGCATCGTTGGCCAGCACTCTGCCGACCGGCGATGCTGCAAACTCCCCGCGCAGCTCGCCTGGGCTGCCGGTAGCGCCGCGGACACAGCCCGTTACCGTCACCGGCACGATCTCACCGGATAGCAGTGTCAATTCTGCACCGGTGTCGGCATCGCTGATGGAATGGCCCAGCCCGGCAAAGGTGCCGTGCAGTGGGTCGATAAAGCTGAGCGTCCCGATACCTGCCCCCGAATCCCGCACCCAGATGCCCGCCTTGTAGCAGCCGTTCTCATCCCGAGTCGGCGTCAGCACTGCCGTACATTGGCTTTCGCCGCGTCTGTAAAGCACAGTCAGCGGCACACCGCCCGCCGCCTGTATGGCGCTGGTCAGATCCTCATTGCTGCGCACCGGCTGCCCATTTGCCGAGATGATGAGATCCCCCAGCCGCAGCCCCGCCGCCTTGGCGGGATTCTCGCTGCCCAGCGCCGTGTACCGGTCGGAGAATGCCACGACCAGTGCGCCATCGGAAAACAGCTTGACCCCGAAGGGCGTACCGCACAGCTGCACCGTGCGCCGCGCCGTGGTGACTGCACGCACCGTTTTGACCGGAACCACGCCGAACAGTGCCAGCGTAACATTGCTGCTTGTGTCGGGCGCGGTGCTGTCCGCGGGCACAGCGCCCTGTTTTTTGCGGGCAGAAAGATACGGCAGCGAAGCGATGCGCAGCTCTGCTGCCGATCCATCGGTGTAAAAGTGTATCCGGCAAAGCCGCCGCCAGCCGGCAATGACTGCCGCTCCCAGCAGTGCCAGCAGCGCCGCCGCTGCCGCCGCCAACCGCCATTTTCTTTGCATCTGCATCCCTCACTTTGGGATAGCATGTGCGAGACAACAGGCGGATTATGTCGGCCATTCTTCACTAGAACAACAAAAAACAGCGCAGATAAGCAATTACGCCCATCTGCGCTGTTATTTTTTATGGTGCAGCCAACAGGACTTGAACCTGCACGTCTTGGACACTGGACCCTAAAACCAGCGCGTCTACCAATTCCGCCATGGCTGCACAGCAGTATTAGTGTAGCAACTTTGGCGTGTTTTGTCAATGGTCTTATTCCGTCGTATCGGCCGGAATGACGCCGCTTTTGCATCGGCGCTGACAGGGTCAGCATAAACGGCATAGCGTTGGGTCGTGTGGGTCAGGATACCGAAGGGGTAGCAGGTGTACAGGATGACGCTGGGCTCGGTTGCCCCAGACGCACCTTGTCAATATCGGTTTCCAGAATGACCTGCATGTCGGTCACCTGATAGGTGAAATCGCCCCAGTCGGTTTCCAGATGGATCATTGCCCCAAGCTGAACGGAGCCGAGGTCTGAGAAGTAGGTGCCGGTGTGCGCACCGATAAGAACGGTGCCGTTCTCGCCGGGCAGCACGCAGTCACTCTCTGCGCGGCAGCCGGCACCACGGCTGAACTGGTTCTCGCTGTCGCCCCAGTAGAGCGCACAGTCCACCTTGGTGCCCTCAACCCAGATGCGGCCCAATTTATCCCCGTAACCAATCGTGTCATGCGCGGCCTGCGCGGCATCGACCTGCTCCTGCCGCTTTGCGGCGGCTGCCTCCGCTGCCAATCGCTCCCGCCTCTGCGGCGCTTGCAGCCTCGCTGGCAGCGCGGGCAGCCTCCTCCTCGGCTGCTTTTGCGGCAGCCTTCACTGGCTGCTGCCTGACTGGCCGCAGCGGCAGCTGCCTCGGCCTCCCTCTGCCGATTTTTTTTGGAGGACCAGCGCCGCACCGATGCCGATGCAGACCGCCAGCGCCAGCGCGCAGAGGGCAAGACATCTCGTCAGCCGGGGGGTTCATGTGCGGCTCTCCCGAGCGGCAAGGTAGGCGGCAGGGGCCGCTCTGGTAGAGATCGCCGCCGTGGGCATCCAGCAGAACGGTCAGCGGGAAATCCCGGACAACCAGCCTGCGCACAGCCTCGCAGCCCAGATCAGGCCATGCGATGACTTCGCAGCTCTGCACGCTGTTTGCCATCAGGGGCACCGGCCCCGCCGATAGCCGCCAGGTAGACGGCCCCATTTTTAACGACTGACTGTTTGACGGCCTCGCTGCGCTTGCCTTTGCCAATCATACAGGCCAGCCCCAGGTCCAGCAGGCGCGGGGTATAGGCGTCCATGCGGCCGGAGGTCGTGGGCCCTGCGGCCCCGATAGCACATCCTGGGCGCTCCGGCGTAGGGCCGACGTAGTAGATTGCTGCGCCCTCGATGGGGAACGGCAGGCGGCTTGCCCTGATCGAGCAGCTCCATCATGCGGGCATGGGCGGCATCGCGGGCGGTGTAGACCACCCCGGACAGCAGCACGGTATCTCCGGCCTGCAGCGGGGCCAGATCCGCCTTGGAAAGCGGTGTTTGTAAAAATGTATTGCATCAGCGGCCCTCCTGTTCCCGCGCGCGGCGCAGTTCTTTATATTCCTCATGGTGACGGTTGACAAATTCCAGCTCTGCCATCGTAATGTCGAGCGGCTTGGCGCGTTTGCCGTCCTCATCCAGCGGGATGTCTATGCGGGAGGCTTTTCGTTCCTGCGCAGGTTGTGCCTTTTCCTCCGTTTCGTCCAGCGGAATATCAATGGTCGGTTTCGGCATCGGTCACACCTCCCGGCTGGCGCGGCGGGTCACATGGCAGCTGATGTTGACTGCGACCGGCAGACAGGCCACATGGGTGGGCTTCTGCTCAATGGCGACGCCCAGACAGGTCGTGGCACCGCCAAGGCCCTGCGGGCCGAAGCCGGTCGCGTTGATGGCGTCCAGCAACTCTTTTTCCAGCGCAGCGTAATACGGGTCGGCGTTCGGCTTGTCCAGCGGGCGCAGCAGCGCCTTTTTGGCAAGGGCTGCGCAATGGTCAAAGCTGCCGCCGATGCCGATGCCCAGCACAATGGGCGGGCAGGGGTTGGCCCCTGCCTGCTCCACCGTATCCAGCACGAATTTTTCACGCCCTCCACGCCGTCGGCAGGCTTGAGCATGGCAAGACGGCTCATGTTCTCACTGCCGGCGCCCTTGGGGGCAACGGTGATCTTGCAGCCGCTGCCGGGGACGAGATGCACGGTCAGGAACGCCGGCGTATTATCCCCCGTGTTGACGCGCTGCAGCGGGTCCGCTGTGATGGATTTACGCAGAAATGCCTTTTCATAGCCGCGGCGCACGCCCTCGTTGACGGCCTCCGTCAGATCGCCGCTGATGTGGGCGTCCTGCCCCAGCTCGATAAAGACACAGGCCATGCCGGTGTCCTCGACAGATGGGCGCTCGCCCTTATCGGCTGCCACGACCAGATTTTGCTGCAGCAGACCGAGTGTCTCGCGGGCGAGCGGCCACGGCTCGGCAGCCTCAGCCTGATCGAGCGCCGCCTTCACATCAGCGGGCAGCTTTGTGTTTGCTTCGATGCAGAGTGCCTCCACCGCATCGGTGATGGCAGGCAACAGAAATTTCACGGATGCTCATATGCGCGCCACGCCGCTTTCCCGTGCAGCCTGTGCAACGGCTGCGGCTACGGCATCGGCCACACGCGGGTCGAACGCCTTGGGCAGAATGTTTTCCTCGTTCAGCTCATCGTCAGGGATGAGGCCCCGCAATGGCCTTGGCGGCTGCCATCTTCATGGCGGGGTTGATGTCCCGGGCGCGGACCGAGAGCGCACCCTTGAAGATGCCGGGGAACGCCAGCACATTGTTGACCTGATTCGGGAAGTCGGAGCGGCCGGTGCCGATGACCCGGACGCCCGCCTGTTTGGCAAGGTCAGGCATGATCTCGGGCGTGGGGTTGGCCATGGCAAAGACGATGGCATCCTTTGCCATTGTGGCGGCCAGCTCGGGGGGTAAGTGCCCCCGCAATGGAGGTGCCGATAAAGATGTCAGCGTCCCGTATGGCCTCCGCCAGACCCGCCGGACAGCTTTTCGGGGTTTGTTTCCTCGGCCAGCTTGCCCTTGTGACCCTCCAGCCCGGCGGGGCGGCCGGGCAGCAGGATGCCATGCTCATCGACCGCGATGATGTTTCTGGCACCCGCGACCTGTAGCATGTGGATGATGGCCGTGCCCGCCGCGCCGGGGCCGTTCTGGACGATCTTGACGTCCTCGATGCGCTTGCCGACGACCTTCAGGGCGTTGAGCACACCCGCCAGCACGATAATGGCGGTGCCGTGCTGATCGTCGTGGAACACGGGGATATCAAGGTCGCGTTCAAGCTCTGCCTCAATCTCAAAAAGCACTCCGGGCTGCGGATATCCTCAAGGTTGATGCCGCCGAAGGTCGGCGCAATGGCCTTGACCGCTGCGATGACCTCCTCCTTTGTCTTGGCGTTTAGGCAGATGGGGAACGCATCGACACCGCCGAACTCCTTGAACAGGACGCACTTGCCCTCCATGACCGGCAGACCGGCCTCGGGGCCGATATTGCCGAGCCCCCAGCACGGCGGTGCCGTTGGTGACTACGGCCACGGTGCGGCCCTTCATCGTGTAGGTGTATACATCATCGGGATTCGCCTTGATCTTGCGGCAGGGCTCAGCCACGCCGGGGGTGTAGGCGGTGGACAGCGCATCGCGGTCCTTACATTCGCAAAGGCTCTGTACGGCGATCTTGCCGGGAAATTTGCTGTGGAGTTCAAGCGCTGCTTTGTTATAGTCCATGGGGATACCTTTCCTTACTATATAATTTTACTTTCCGTAATGGTGCTCGGTAGGGGCCGGACATGTCCGGCCCGCAGCCTTGCCGCCAAATCGCTATGGATTTTATGTTGAGGGCAGGGCATGCCCTGTCCCTACAGAGATTTTGTTTTTATTCATGGTGTACCGGCGCATAGTCCGGTTCCAGTTTTATGACGCAGAAATGATCCGGCCATTTTTCCTGCACGGAATTGCGCAGGGCGCTGACAAGCCTGACACCGCGGTGCTGCTTGTCGGTCATGTACTCGGCAGGCACGGCGCAGTCAAAGATTACATTGGTATGGGTCGGGCCGGGCACGATGCGCAGGTCGTGAATGTTCGCCAGCGGCTCAAGCTTGCGGATCTCCTGCTGCAAGAACGCCTTCAGCTCGTCCGCATGGGGGTCGCCGGTCACGACCGGGTCAAAAAGTGTATCGTGGCAATCAGGCCGTCCTGCACCAGCAGGTCCCGCTCAATGCGGTCAATGACATCGTGGCTGTGCATGACATCATCCTTGGAATCCATTTCCAGATGGAAGCTGACCAAACGGCTGCCGGGGCCGTAATCGTGGATCATCAGATCGTGTACGCCCAGCACACCGGGGTAGCTCATTGCCTTTTTTTCGATATGCTCGACCAGCTCCGGGTCGGGTGCCGCACCGAGCAGCGGGTTGATGGTATCGCGCACCAGTGCAGCGCCGCTGTAGAGATGAACGCCGCCACACCAAGGCCCATCAAACCGTCCAGACGGGTAAAAGCCGGACAGCTTTGTCAGCACTGTGGCAGCAGGACCGCGGCTGTGGTTATGACATCGTTGCGGGCATCGGCGGCGGTGGCCAGCAGGGTCTCAGACTCGATGTCCGTGCCGATTTTGTGGTTGAGCCTTGCCATCCAGAGCTTGACAAGGATGGAAGCCGCCAGCACCGCGACCATGACCCAGTTGAAGTCCACGGCCGTGGGGTGCAGTACCTTTGCAAAGCTCTCCTTCAGCAGCTCAACGCCGATGACGAGGATCATGACCGAGACGGCCAGCCCGGCCAGATACTCATACCGGGCGTGGCCGTAGGGATGCTCCGAGTCGGCCGGGCGTGCGCCAAGCTTGAAGCCCAGCAAACTGACGATGTTGGAGCTTGCATCAGACAGGTTGTTCATACCATCGGCGGTCACGGCCACACTGCCGGTCAATACGCCGACAGCGATCTTGCCGCCAGCCAAGAGCAGGTTGCATACCACGCTGACGATGCAGGCCAGATTGCCGTAGGCCGTGCGGACGGCGCGGTCCTCGGTCTTTTTCATGGTTTTTTGATAAAGGTTTTTTATCAGAAATTGTATCAAACAGGAACGCCCCTTTTTTTAGAAAACGGCAGACCGTGTCAGGGTCTGCCGTTTTTGTATGGATAGTATTGATCGGGCGCGATTTAGTCGCGGACGATGCAGGCGTCGCGCTCGGGGCCGACAGAGATGTACTTGATCTTGCAGCCGACCAGCTCCTCCAGACGCTGTACATAGTCCTGAGCTGCCTGGGGCAGGTCCTCAAACTTGCGGACGCCGGTGAATGTCGCAGTGCCAGCCGGGCACGGTCTCCACAACGGGCTGAGCATCGTCCAGCGTCTTGCCCATCGGGAAGCGGGTCGTGGTGGTGCCATCGGTCAGCTTGTAGGCAGTGACGATGGGCACCTGCTCCATGTAGTCGAGGACGTCCAGCAGGGTCAGTGCCAGCTCGTCGCAGCCCTGGCACTGTACGCCGTAGCGGCTTGCCACGGCGTCAAACGGGCCGACGCGGCGGGGACGGCCGGTGGCAGCGCCGTACTCATGGCCGTGCTCACGCAGCACGTCCTTTTCTGCCTCAGTCATAGCCAACTCCGTGGTAAGGGGCCCTCACCGACGCAGGAGGAGTAAGCCTTCATGATGCCGATGGAGAGGTTCAGCTTGTGGCCCGGGATGCCCGCGCCGATGGGGGGCGTAGGCAGACACGGTGTTGGAGGAGGAGGTGTAAGGGTAGATGCCGAAATCGATGTCGCGCAGTGCGCCGAGCTGGGCCTCGAACATGATCTTCTTGCCCTCACGGTCGGCCTTGTCGAGGTAATCGCCCACATCGCAGATGTAGGGGGGCAAATAGCTTGGAATATTTCTCGCACCATGCCCACATCTCGTCAACGCTGACAGGCTTCTGGCCGTAGATCTTCTCCATGGTCAGGTTCTTGGACTCAACGATCGTCTCCAGACGCTTCTTGACGCCGGCGTCCATATGGACGAGGTCACCCATGCGCAGAGTCTTTTTCATGTATTTATCGCCGTAGCTGTAGGCGATACCGCGCTTGGTGGAGCCGAACTGAGCGCCGGTCTTGGACAGGCGCTCCTCCAGACCGTCCTCACAGCCACATGGAAGGGCATGGTGATGGTCGCGCGGTCGGAAAATCTTCAGGTTCTTGGGGCTGATCTCAACACCCTTCTCGGTCAGGGGAGGCGATTTCCTTTCTCGAGGTGCTCGGGTCGATGACCATGCCGCCGCCCATGACGCAGACAAAACGTCGGGGCGCAGAATGCCAGAGGGAATCAGGTTCAGGACGAATTTGCCGCGCTCGTTCTTGACGGTGTGGCCTGCATTGTCGCCGCCCTGATAGCGCGCAACAATGTCATAGTTCTGGCTGAGCAGGTCGACCATGCGGCCCTTGCCCTCGTCGCCCCAGTTGATACCGGTAATGGAAGTAAGCATACGTTTCTACCTCTTTGTAAGTAAATAGGCATTTCAGCCTTTTCCGGAATCCCCGGGATCCGCTGCCGTTTTCTATTATAACATAGCCGTCAAGGGATTGCTATAGCCTTTTGTACAGATTTCGCGGCAGCGTTTTCCGTCGGCGGGGTTTTCATCAGATTTTCATTTTACTTTTTCAAAAAAGAGTGTATAATGTTGTGGTATGCAATTTTATAAAGAAACAGGAGATACCCATGAAACTGACTCATATCCATCGTCTGACGGCCCTTGGTCTGCTGCTGTCGGCATGACCGCTGCCCTGACCGCCTGCGGCAGGGCAACGGACGAGCAGCGACTCCACCGCTGAGACGGCTGCAACCTCCGCCACCGCCGCCACCGGCGAGACCGCCGATGATTCCGCCTACGCTTATCTGGCTGACTTCAGCTTTTCCGATGCGTTTGATGAGAACGGCTACCTCAAGGGCGTGACCGCTGCCGACTATGTAAATCTGCCCGATGACTACGCCGACATCACGATCAGCGCTGATCTCGGTCAGGTCAGTGAGGACGACATCACCAACTATATCAATACGAATGTCCTTTTTTGCCAGCTTTTGCCACCGACACGCAGGTCACCGACCGCGCCGCGGCGGACGGCGATACCGTCAACATCGACTATGTGGGCCGCATCGATGGCGTTGCCTTTGACGGCGGCGACAGTCAGGGCAACGGCTACGACCTGACCCTCGGCAGCGGTACCTTTATCGACGGCTTTGAGGAGCAGATCGTCGGCCACACCCCCGGCGAGACCTTTTGATGTCACCGTCACCTTCCCTTCCCCCGAAAACTACGGCAACGCGGACCTGAGCGGCAAGGAGGCTGTCTTTGAGACGACCCTGCACTACATCAAGGAGTCCGTCACCCCGGAACTGACCGACGACTGGGTGAAGGAGAAGCTCTCCGCCACGATGAACCTGAACAACATTGACGAGCTGAAGGCGTTTGTCAAGAGCACGATGCTCTATGACAATCAGTCCAGCGAGGTCTACTCCCGCTCCTGCACGATAAGGTCAGCTACACCGATGAGCTGCCCCAAATCGCGCTGGACTACTACCGCGATGTGCTGCTGTACCGCATCTACACCTACGCGCAGAACTACGGCACCACCATGGACGCCCTGCTTGCCTCCGGCATGATGGGCAGCAGCTATGACAATGTGGACGCCTACCTCAAGGATGCGCACGACAGCATCCGCTCCATCACCCAGCAGGCCCTGCTCATGCAGGCCGTGGCCGAGAAGATGGGCTTCCGCTGCGACACCGCAACGATGAACGCCGATTTCGGCGGCCGCTACTACGGCACGACCGACCCCACCCAGTATGTGACCGCCTATGGCGAGAAACTATGTCAAGATGAATGTGCTGCAGAGCGATGTGATGCAGAACCTCATCGACAATGTCAAATATGAGTAAGCGGTTTTGACCGCCCCATGCCCCCGACACCCGCCGGGGGCATTTTTTCTTGCTTTTTTGCCGCAAAGTCTATATAATAGTACCATCCAAACGGGCCGGCACCGCCGCCGCACCCGGATTCTGAGTTAGTAAGGAGTCTTCTCCCATGCCGCTGATCATCCCGAAAAACCTGCCCGCCTATGACGAGCTGCAGCAGGAAAATGTCTTTGTCATGCATCAGGAGCGCGCCATGAGCCAGCATATTCGCCCGCTGCGCATCCTGATCCTCAACCTGATGCCGACCAAGATCGTGACAGAGACCCAGCTGGCCCGCCTGCTGGCAAACAGCCCGCTGCAGGTGCAGGTCACCTTTTTGCAGACTGCCACCCACAGCACGACCCACACCGCACCCGAGCACATGAAGGCTTTTTACAAGACCTTTGATGAGATCCGGAACGAGCGTTTTGACGGCATGATCATCACCGGTGCCCCCATTGAGGATCTGGACTATGAGGCCGTGGACTACTGGGACGAGCTTTGCCGGATCATGGACTACACCAAGGAGAATGTCTACTCGACGATCCACCTTTGCTGGGGTGCGCTGGCGGGCCTGTACTACCATTTTGGCATCCCCAAGGTGCATCTGGACAAAAAAAAGATGTTCGGCGTGTTTGAGCATCGCGTCACCCGCCCGTCCAACCCGCTGGTGCGCGGCTTTGATGAGGTGTTCTATGCCCCGCACAGCCGCTGGGCCGGGCTGGACCGCGCCGCCATTGATGCCTGCGGTGATCTGCGCATTCTGGCGGAGAGCGATACGGCAGGCCCGATGCTGCTCTCGACCGAGTCGGGGCGGCAGATCTTTGTCATCGGCCACCCCGAGTATGACAAGTACACGCTGGATAAGGAATACAAGCGCGATGTGAAGGCCGGTAAGCCCATCAACATTCCCTGCAACTACTATCCCGAGGATGACCCGGACCGCGACCCGCTGTTCCGCTGGCGCGCCCACGGCTACCTGCTCTACACAAACTGGCTCAACTACTATGTGTATCAGGATACGCCGTATGACCTGACTCATCTGGAAGCATTGGAGAAATAATTATGCCGAAAATCAGCGCCTGTATTGTGGCGTACTGCGATTATGAGGAGGTATGCGCTGCGGTGCGCAGCATTCTGCAGCATACCCCCGCCCCTGATTTTGCCCTGTATGTTGTCGATAACGGCAGCCCTGACGGCTGCGGCCAACGGCTGGCCGGGACCGATTTTGGCGATGCCCGCGTGACCGTTCTGCCGCTGGCGCAGAATCTCGGCTTCGGCAAGGGGCACAACGCGGTCATCCCGCAGCTGGACAGTGCGGTGCATTTCATCCTGAACCCGGACATTCTTTTGACCGGGGATGTGCTTGAGCCGATGGCCGACTGGCTGCTGGCCCGGAAGGGCGCTGCCATGGCCACGCCGCAGCTGCGCTATCCGGACGGACGGCTGCAGCACCTGCCCCGCCGCAAGCCCACCCCCTGGCTGCTGCTGGCGCGCCAGCTGGCCCCCGCGCTTTGGCGGCTGCTTTGCCAGGGCCGATGACCACTACACGATGCAGGACGAGGACCTGAGCGCGCCGCGCCGCATCGAATTCTGCACCGGCAGCTTTATGGCCGTGCGCACCGATGTTTTTAAGGAGATCGGCGGCTTTGACCCCGCGTATTTCATGTATGTCGAGGATGCCGACCTGACCCAGAAGGTGCTGCGCAAGGGCACTGTCTGGCTGGCCCCGCAGTTTTCGGCCATCCACGCCTGGCACCGCGCCCCGATGCGCGATGCAGGCAAGTTCAAGATGCAGCTTGTCAGCATGGGCCGCTACTTCAAGAAGTGGGGCTGCGGCAAGGGCAAGGTTTGATACCAGCATTGCAAAACAAATGAAAATTGTGCAGCCACCCGTTTTTGCGGGTGGTTGTAGTTTTTTGCGCGGCTATTGTGACATTTCCTGCCGTGCGGCCGTTTAGTGGGTACAAGGCCTTGAATCAGAAAGGAAGAATCACAACGCTATGGAGGATAACAGAATCATAGATGCCCTGCTGGCAGAGCCAGAAACGGGGTTGCAGTTTTTGCTGACACAGTACGGCGGGCTGATTCATACCGTCATTTGCCGTATTCTGCCCAACAACCCGCAGGATGCTGAGGAGTGCGCTGCTGACGTTCTGGTGGCAGCATGGAAACACGCCGCCGAATTTAAGCAGCAAAACCGTCCGCTGCGCGCCTGGCTGTGTGTGACGGCGCGCAATGCAGCCATCGACCGTTGGCGGGCGCTGCGGCCCCGACAACAGGAATGTGAGCTGAACGACGAACTGGCGCAGGATTGGATGACCGAGCGCCGTTCCACCGAGGCGGAAGAACTGATTGCCCAACTGCTGACCGAACTGCCGGAGCCGGACAGGGAGATATTTTTCCGCCGCTATTATTACAGGGAGTCCTGCCGCGAAATCGGCCGCAGGCTGAATATGCAGGAACATACCATCAATGTCAGACTTTCCCGCGGGCGCGAAAAGCTGCGCAAACAGTTTGCCGCGCTGCGCCATTATTAAGAGGGGGCTGCAACTTATGCGTAACTATACAGAGACCGCTGATTCCCTGTTGGAACAGTATCCCACAAAAACCGTGCCGCTGAGCAAGCAGGAAGAAAAGCGCATCTATGACTTGGCTATGAAAAAAATAGAGAAGGCGGGCAGTTACACGCCGCCTAAGCTGAAAAAAGCACCGCCGTGTGCCGTTTTGTGTGGCTGCCGCCGCGGCAGCAACCTGTGTGCTTTCGGCAGGTATTGCCGCAGCACCGTATATCAAGGAACTGGCCGGCGGGAAAATCGGTTTTTTCACCGATGCCAAATCGCAGGCACAGGTGCAGAATGTGCTGGACGCCCCGCGCGGTGAGTACGGCGGGCAGCAGTCTGACACCGAAGCCCACAACACGGAAATCGGTCAGACGCAGACGCTGGACGGCGTCAACTACACGCTGGATAAAGTGTCCATGGACGCCGCCACGCTGGATTGCTTCTTTACTGTAAGCGGTGAGAATGTGGTGTCGAAATTTCTGGACGCCGACAGTATCTACCCCGAATGGGAACAGCTCAGCAGCAATACGCCGTGGATGGCGGCGCAAATCAACGGCGGCGAGGAAATTTACACGATGCAAAGTGATTTCTACCGGCAAGGTGACGATACCTTCCGGCTGTGGCTGCACTACCAGCTGCCGGAGGAGCCGCAGGGCGATACCGTTATGCTGCGCCTGCTCGATTCCCACGCTGCTGCGGGCGAACCGGGGCTTAACTACACAATGGAGCTGAACGGCGAGCAGGTGCGTGCCGGGGCGCGCCGCGTTGCGCCGACGGTGCTGGAGTTCGGCATTGCCGATGCCCTGCTGGGCGAAAACCCCATCACGCTGGACAGCCTGTGCTTCGGTACCGGCAGCGGCAGCCTTGTGAAACATTCCGAGGCAGATGAGAAAATTCGCCGAAACGCATCCCAATGGTGTGGTAAGCGAGGATGAGGAAAAAGAAGCTGCGTGGCGAGGATGCAGACAACCCTGTGATCTTCAACGGCGGAATGATCCTGACCGACGATACCGGGCGCGAGCTTCTGCCCAGCTACCCGGACGGCGTGTCCGGCGGTGCCGTTGCCTATACCGTGCCGGCCGAAAATGCCCAAAGCATCACCTTTAACCCCCCGTGTACCACAGCGGTGTGTACGAATACGCGAGGAGCGCACCGTGACCGTGGACGAAATGCAGCAGGGCGTTAAAATTGCAACCAGCGATGCGGGCGGCTACACCCTGCAGAACTTTGCCGTGCAGGGGCGGGCACTGACGTGGCAGATGGTACCCTACGGCTATGCGCAGAGCTGTGAGCTGACGCCGCAGGACGAGGAATATATCGACACGAACACCAATTCCTATGCCATGCGCACCAGCACGGTGGACCCGACCACCGGCATCATCAGCTGCCGCATCGACTACTACACCGCTGACCCGGCGCAGGTAGCAAAAAAATCAGCGATGGCGGACTATGTTGTCACCGAGGCCGGATTCGGCGCAGATTTGGGCGCGGAGAAGTTTCTCGACATCAAGTGCCGCTATGCCGGCCTGAACCCCGCTGCCGTTGTGCTGGTGGCCACCGTCCGTGCGCTAAAATCCCACGGCGGCGTGGCCAAGCCCGATCTGGGCAAGCCCAATGCTGAGGCCGTGCGCAGCAGTGTGAACCTGGCCCGCCATATCGAGAATCTGCAGGGCTTTGGTCTGCCGGTCTGCGTGGCGATCAACGCATTCCCCACTGATACAGACGAGGAAATGGCCGTTATCCATGAGGTCTGCGCCAAGGCCGGTGTGCCCTGCGCACTGAGCGAGGTCTTTTGCCAAGGGCGGCGAGGGCGGCAAGGCCCCTGGCCGAAACCGTGCTGTCGATTCTGGACGATACCGCCCAGGTAAAATACACCTATGAACTGGACGCGCCGCTCACCGACAAGATTGATGCTGTAGCGAAGAAAAATCTACCGTGCAGGCAGTGTCAGCTACAGTGCCGCCGCCAAAAGACGCTGGACGAGTTGACGGCGCAGGGCTACGGCGATCTGCCGGTCTGCATCGCCAAAACGCAGTATTCCTTCAGCGACAACGCCAAACTGACCGGCGCACCGGAGGGCTTCCCTCAACGTCCGCGAGGTGCGGCTCTCCGCCGGTGCGGGCTTTGTGGTCGTTGTCTGCGGCAGCATCATGACGATGCCCGGCCTGCCCAAACACCCCGCCGCCATGGATATTGACGTGGATGTGAACGGCAAAATCACCGGCCTGTTCTGAATTTATACAATATAAATAGGCACAGCAAAAGGCTCCCCTTGTGATGAGGGGAGCCTTGTTTTTATTCTCTCTTATCTCAGCCCTTGGAGGCAATACAGGCTCCGTCATACTCGCAGGTCGTTTCCTGGCCCGGCACAATGGTTGCCATATAGCCATCCTTTGCAAAGTTGATGGCTACGACCCGCCCCTCCTTCGTATGGAAGATCTGGATGATAACGTCCGTTTTCTTAGGCTTACTTTTAAAGTAGGCGCTCGGCTTGATAGCGTTGCTGATCAGGCTGCCGTTGCCAAAGGTATAGCGCGGATTTTTGCCGTCGCTCTCCAGATACTTCAGCACCTGGGCGGCCACTCTCCGGCTGGAGCTGCCCGCCTCTGTCTTATCGTTCGGATTTTTCTGTATCGCGTGCAGTGCGCCGTTTGTGATGCGGCCCACATTTTTGTAGGTCACGCCGTTTACGGTAATGGTAAATCTGCAGGAATTGCTTTTGTCGTTAAAGCTTTCCGGGTACAGGGCGTAACATTCGGTCAGCGCAGCCTGCGAAGCCGTCCACACATCCCGCGCTTCGGTGGTGACCGCCTGCTTTTTTGCTTTGGTCACATACCCTGTCAGCGCCGGAATCAGCAAGGACGCCAAAATTGCCAGAATCACGAGCACCACGATCAATTCTACCAGCGTGAATCCCCGTTTATTTTTTCTGTTCATAATTACCTTGTCTATTATAAGTTGCCGCCGTTGGCGTCAATCGTTTCCCCTATACCATGCCGCGCTGTCCTTGGGGGTGCGGGTGCCGGTGGGGGTAGTCTACATACACCAGGCCAAACCGCTCGTTGTATCCCTCGCTCCACTCAAAGTTATCCAGCAGCGACCAGTGGAAGTAACCCTGCACATCGGCCCCGGCCTCTATCCCCTGCCGCAGGGCAAGCAGGTAGCGGTGGGTAAAGTCGATGCGCTCCGGGTCGTGCACCTTGCCGTCCAGGTGGATGCGGTCGGTGCAGGAAAGGCCGTTCTCCGTGATAAAGATGGGCAGGCCGTACCGCTCATGGAGGAACCGCGGGCCCCACTCCATGGCTTCGGGGGTGATGGGCCAGCCGATGGCCGTGCGCGGATGACCGGCGGCACGGGGGCAGAATTCCGGCTTGCCGTCGGCTCTGGCACGCACCGCGACGGAGTTGTAGATGTTCATGCCGATAAAGTCCAACCGCCCCAGCGGCAGGGCGTCCAGCTGCTCCTGCGGGATGGCGTCAATGACGCGCTGTGCCTGCCCGCCCTTGATTTGCGGCCACTTGCCCAGCACAATCGGATCCAGCGCCGGGCTGTAGGTGAAGGTCCAGTTGCCGTCCTCCAGGTCAAACATGGCCTGCCGGGCGGCGGCGATATCGGCGGGGCTGTCGGTGGCAGGCGTGCAGATGCGGCCCGTGGGGGCAATGCCCACCAGCGCCGCCAGGTCTGCCTTGCGGATGGCGTCCGCGGCCAGACAATGCGCGTAAATTGTATTGTGCCATGCGCAGAAAACCGCGCCGTCATCGAGCTTATAGCCGGGCGCGTGTGCGCCGGTATGGCATAGCCGAGGCCGACGCTGCACTGCGGCTCATTCAGCGTGAAATAGTGTGTGACGCGGCCACGGAAGTGTTCTGCCACCACGCGGGCATATTCGGCAAAGGCCTTGGCGGTATCCGCATTGAGCCAGCCGCCCTTATCCTGCAAAGCCTGCGGCAAATCCCAGTGATAGAGCGTGACATACGGCTCAATGCCTGCAGCCAGCAGCGCATCGACAAAGCGGCTGTACCACGCAAGGCCCTCGGCGTTCACCGGGCCGGTGCCTGCCGGGAAAATGCGCGGCCAGGCAATCGAGAAACGGTAGGCCCGCAGGTGCATGGCTTTGAGCAGCTCGACGTCCTCCGCCCAGCGGTGGTAGCTGTCGCAGGCAACGTCGCCGGTGTCGCCGTTCACAATGCGGCCCGGCGTATGGGAAAAGGTATCCCAGATGGAAACGCCGCGGCCGCCCTCTGAGACGCCGCCCTCAATCTGATAGGACGCTGTGGCCGCACCCCAGACGAAATTTTCCGGAAATGACATACACAAGACCTCCTGCCTTGGTTTATTCCTCTTTTTCTGTTTGCTCTGTAATATCGGGCGCAGGCTGCCCGCCGGGCAGCTTGTGGCCGAAGGACGGAACAAAGAAATACTTGCGGATAATGAAAATCAGCGCAATCGCGCCCACGCTGACAAGATTCTGCACGGCGTCCTCGTGACCGACAATCATATGGCGGGCGATGGCATACAATAGCACCTCCAGCACGCTGCCGGGGCTGTGCTTGGCCAGCATCTTGATAAACTCAATGCCGATGACGATGTCCAGCGCACACTCTAAAAAGGTGTGTACCTCCATGCTGTCGGCGTCGGTGAGCAGGCCGGGCATCAGCTTCAGCAGCGGGATGACGCTCATCAGCAGGGCTATCAGCACAATAGCGGACAGCACCACCTCCAGGATGCCCGCGGCTTCGGCGATCTGGTCACGGAAAACACGCTTGAACCATTCTTCCTTGCCGTGCAGGGCGTGGTTCGTCAGGCGGCGTCTGGGCTCATTCATAGGGCTGCTCCTTTAAGTATACGGTAGTTGTAGAATTGCCTTTATCATACCACATTTCACACCGCTGTACCAGCATAATTATACAGACCGGTTTAAAGTATGACAACTCCCCTCAAAACCCCATCAAATACGACAAAAAGCGACGGTAAAAACTCCGGCCGTGCCGTTTTTTGGCTGAAATGTCCGCCGCCCACTTGCAATTTTTCGCCCCACAGTTTACACTAGTTTTACAGGACACATCTTACTTTTTCTATAAAGGGGGGATCTAGTGTGGCAAACGCAATGCAGCGTCTTTGGATTCACATGGGTGTTCTGTACCGTCATACCCTTTTCACAGTAAAACCGCAGCGCAGTGTAACCTAATGGGGCACTGCGCTGTTTCGCTTTTTGTAAGGGAGGTTTACCACATTGAAAAAAAGTTGCGATTATCATGGGCTCCGACAGTGACTGGCCGGTGGTCAAGTCCGCCTGCACGGTGCTGAAGGATTTCGGCGTGCCGTATGAGGCGCACATTCTCTCGGCCCACCGCACGCCGGAGGCTGCCGCAGCCTTTGCCAAATCCGCCCGCGCCGAAGGCTACGGCGTGATTCTCTGCGCCGCGGGCATGGCAGCGCACCTGGCCGGTGCCTTTGCCGCCAACACCACCCTGCCCGTGGTGGGTATCCCAATGAAGGGCGGCGCAATGGACGGTCTGGACGCATTGCTTGCCACCGTGCAGATGCCCAGCGGTTTCCCGGTGGCCACCGTGGCGCTGAACGGTGCCAAGAACGCCGCCTATCTGGCCGTGGCGATTCTGGCCGTGGCCGATGACGCGTTGGCCGCCAAGCTGGATGCCTTCCGCGCAGACACCGCCGCCGCCATTGCCAAAAGGATGCCGCCATCGCCGCCGAGGCCGCGGCCCTGTAATATTTTACACGTCAACCACACACAGTATATTAAAAAAATAAGGAGCGTTTATCATGAATTACGAAGTCAAAGAGCAGCTGTACGAAGGCAAGGCAAAGCAGGTTTTTGCCACCAATGACCCCGAAATCGTTATGGTGCACTACAAGGACGATGCCACGGCCGGTGACGGCGAGAAGAAGGGCACCATCCGCGACAAGGGCATTGTCAACAACAAGCTGTCCAACGCTCTGATGCAGAAGCTCGAGAAGGAGGGCATCCCCACCCACTACGTGCAGGAGGTCAATGACCGCGACACCTTCGTCAAGAAGGTCGAGATTGTGCCGCTGGAGGTCATCATCCGCAACGTGGCCGCCGGTCATTTCAGCCTGCGCATGGGCGTGCCCGAGGGGCAAGGTTTTCAAGACTCCCATTCTGGAGTACAGCTACAAGAATGACGATCTGCACGATCCGTTCATCAACCACTACTATGCCCTGGCCCTGGAGCTGGCCACGCAGGAGGAGCTGGACACCATCGCCAAGTATGCCTTCAAGGTCAACGAGGTGCTGAAGAAGATTATGCTGGACGCCAACATCCGTCTGGTAGACTTCAAGCTCGAGTTCGGCCGCCTGCCGGACGGCACCATCATTCTGGCTGACGAAATCAGCCCCGACACCTGCCGCTTCTGGGATGCCACCACCGGCGCACATCTTGACAAGGACCTGTTCCGCCGCAATATGGGCGGCGAGGCTGACGCCTATCAGGAGGTCATGAAGCGCCTGCTGGGCTGATTTTTTTCCGCAGACAGAGCTCGGCTTTTGCCGCTGCGGCTTTCTACTTTCCGATAAATGGAGCAAAACATGAACGAATTTTCCCAATATGCCGCGGGCCTGCACGAGGAGTGCGGCGTGTTCGGTATGTATGATAAAACCGGCGAGACCGATATGGTCAGCGCCGTCTACAGCGCCCTGTACGCGCTGCAGCACCGCGGGCAGGAGAGCTGCGGCATTGCCCTGAACGTGGACGGCGTACTGTCCGGCTACCGCGATCTGGGTCTTGTCAGCGAGGTCTTTACCAAGCGCGTGCTGGAAGATTTGCCCCACGGTGCAAAAATGGCTACCGGCCACGTGCGGTATGCCACCGCCGGGCAGCGCAGCCGTTCCAACGCGCAGCCGATGGTTCTGCACCACTGCAAGGGTGCCATGGCCGTCTGCCACAACGGCAATCTGGTCAACGCACCCAAGCTGCGCCGCAAGCTGGAGATGAGTGGTTCCATCTTCCACGGCACCTCCGATACCGAGGTCATTGCCTATCTCCTGACCCAGAACCGTCTGCTGACCCCAACATTGAGATGGCCGTCAGCCGCACGATGGATGACATCGAGGGCGCGTACTCTCTGGTCATTATGACCCACACCAAGCTCATTGCGGCGCGTGACCCCAACGGCTTCCGCCCGCTGTGCATCGGTGAGCTGCCCAACGGCAACGGCTGGGCCTTTGCCAGCGAGAGCTGCGCGCTGGACGCCGTGGGTGCAAAATTCGTCCGCGACGTGAAGCCCGGCGAAATCGTGATTTTGCCGACCACAACGGTCTGCGCACAATGGAGGACCACTGCGGCACAGCCCCGCACACGATGTGCGTGTTTGAGTACATCTACTTTGCCCGCCCCGATTCCGTCATTGAGGGCACCTGCGTGCATGAGGCCCGCCTGCAGGCCGGGCGCTTCCTTGCGCAGGAGCATCCTGTAGACGCCGATGTGGTCATCGGCGCGCCGGATTCCGGCCTTGACGCCGCCTTGGGCTACGCGCAGGAAAGCGGTATTCCCTACGGCGTGGGCTTTATCAAGAACAAATATGTCGGCCGCACCTTCATTCAGGGCCAGGCCCAGCGTGAGAGCAGCGTGCGCATCAAGCTGAACGCTATCTCGTCCACAGTCAAGGGCAAGCGCGTTGTGCTGGTGGACGATTCCATCGTCCGCGGCACGACCAGCGCCCGCACCATCCGCCTGCTGCGCGAGGCCGGTGCCGCCGAGGTGCATTACCGCATCAGCGCCCCGCCGTTTGCCCACCCCTGCTACTTCGGCACCGACATTCCCGACGAGAAAGATTTGATTGCCACCGGCCATACCGTGGAGGAAATCAACAAGCTGGTCGGCTCCGACAGTCTGGGCTACCTGAGCATTGAGCACGTGCAGCAGCTGGCCATCCACAGCAAGTGCGGCTTCTGCACAGGCTGCTTCACCGGCGAATACCCGGTCAACCCGCCCACCGAGACGATGGACATTGTCTACGACAAGCCGCTGAGCGTGTCAAACCCGAACAAAAAGCTGTAAAAAAATTTCATCCCCACAAATACGAACGGATTCGCAAGGGAGATTCTATTATGGAAAAAAAGCTATTCTGCCAGCTACGCCGCCGCAGGCGTGGATATTACCGCCGGGTATCGCTCGGTTGAGCTGATGAAAGCAGTATGTGGCCCGCACCATGACCGAGAATTGCATCGGCGGTCTGGGCGGCTTCGGCGGCCTGTTTGAGCTGGACTGCTCCGGCATGGAGCACCCGGTTCTGATTTCCGGCACGGACGGCGTCGGCACCAAGCTGCGCATTGCCATGCTGCTGGACAAGCACGATACCATCGGCATCGACTGCGTGGCCATGTGCGTCAATGATGTTATCTGCGCGGGCGCAAAGCCGCTGGTTTTCCTTGACTACATTGCCTGCGGCAAGAACATCCCGGAAAAGATTGCCGAGATCGTCAAGGGCGTGGCCGAGGGCTGCGTGCAGGCGGGCTGTTCCCTTGTGGGCGGCGAAACCGCCGAGCATCCCGGTATGATGCCCGAGGATGAGTACGATCTGGCGGGCTTCACCGTCGGCGTTGTGGACAAGGCCAAGATTCTGGACAACTCCACGATGCAGACGGGGCGATGTCATCATCGCCCTGCCCTCCACCGGCGTGCACTCCAATGGCTTCTCGCTGGTTCGCAAGATTTTTGACATTGACAACCACCCCGAGGTATTGCAGAAAACCTTTGACGGCATGGACAAGCCTTTGGGCGAGGCCCTGCTGGCCCCCACGAAGATCTACGTCAAGCCCGTGCTGGCCGTCATGGACGAGCTGACGGTCAAGGGCGTGTCCCATATCACTGGCGGCGGCTTCTATGAGAACATTCCCCGCAGCCTGAAGAAGGGCTGTGCAGCCCGCATTGCCAAGGCCGATGTACGCACCCCCTGCCCTGTTTGACGTGATGCAGCGCGAGGGCGGCATTTCCGAGCACGATATGTTCAACACCTTCAACATGGGCGTCGGCATGGTGCTGACCGTCGCGCCCGAGGATGCGGACAAGGCCATTGCCATTCTGAAGGCCCACGGCGAGGACGCCTACCGTCTGGGCACCATCGTCGAGGGTGACGGGGTCGAGCTGGTATGAAGCGTGTAGCGGTACTGGTATCGGGCGGCGGCACCAACCTGCAGGCCCTGCTGGAAAGTGAGCGCCGCGGCGAAAACCCGAACGGGAAAATCGTGCTGGTGGTTGCCAGCAAACCCGGCGTGTATGCGCTGGAGCGCGCCGCCAATTTCGGCGTGGAGAGTGCGGTTGTCAGCCGTAAGGACTACGCCGACAGCGCCGCCTTTGACACCGCGCTGCTGGAGGTGCTGCAAAACCACCAGATCGACGTGGTGGTGCTGGCAGGCTTTTTGAGCGTGCTGGGCGAGAAGGTCATTGCGGCCTACCGCAACAAAATTCTGAACGTCCACCCCAGTCTGATTCCCAGCTTCTGCGGCCCCGGCTACTATGGCCTGCGCGTACATGAGGCAGCGCTGGCCCGGGGCGTCAAGCTGACCGGCGCGACTGTCCACCTTGTGAACGAGGAATGTGACGGCGGGCCGATTCTGCTGCAGAAGGCCGTGGCTGTTCAGCCCGGTGACACCCCCGAGACATTGCAGAAGCGCGTCATGGTCGAGGCCGAGTGGCAGCTGCTGCCCAAGGCACTGGCGATGGTGTGCAGTGACGAGGTATAAACAATGAAAAAGAATCTGTACAAATATCTGGCCGGGAATGAATACCCGGGCCGCGGCATTGTGCTGGGGCAGAGCCCTGATGGCCAGAAGGCGTTTGTGGCCTACTGGATTATGGGCCGCAGCGCCAACAGCCGCAACCGCGTGTTTGAGCCCATCGAGGGCGGCATCCGCACGGTAGCCGCCGACCCCGCCAAGCTGGAGGACCCGCATCTGATTATCTACAATGCGGTGCTGACCCTGCGCGAGACCACCGTGGTGACCAACGGCGACCAGACCGACACGATTGCCCAGTTTATGAACGGCAACCTTTTCCCCGGCTACAGCTTTGAAGCCGCCCTTGCCACCCGCACCTTTGAGGATGACGCTCCCAACTTCACACCGCGCATCTCCGGCGTGATGGATATGCGCCGCGGCGGCTACAAGCTGTCCATCGTCAAATCCAACGAGGGCCGCGCCGACAGCGTGCAGCGCCAGACCTTCGATTACCCCCAGCCCATGGCCGGTGAGGGACATTTCATCAGCACCTACGTCAAGAACGGCGCGCCGATTCCCAGCTTTGCCGGGGAGCCGCTGCGCGCGTGGCCATTGACACCAACGATGCCGACGCCTTTGCCAAAAAGCTGTGGAAGAACTTGAACGCTGACAACAAGGTCAGCCTGTTTGTCCGTAGCATCGAGCTGGAGACCGGCGCCTATGAGGACATTATCCTGAATAAATACACCGCTGTGGAGGGTTAATATGAACGAATTTCAACTGAAATACGGCACAAACCCCAACCAGAAGCCCGCCCGCATCTATATGGCCGATGGCAGTGACCTGCCGGTACAGATTCTGAACGGCCGCCCGGGCTACATCAACTTTCTGGATGCCTTCAACTCCTGGCAGCTTGTGCGCGACCTGAAGAAGGCGCTGGGCCAGCCCGCCGCCGCCAGCTTCAAGCACGTCTCCCCCGCCGGTGCCGCCATCGGCCTGCCGCTGGACGATACCCTGCGCGCCATGTACCACATTGCGCCGGAGACCGAGCTCTCCCCGCTGGCCTGCGCCTATGCCCGCGCTCGCGGTGCGGACCGTATGTCCAGCTTCGGCGACTGGATTGCACTTTCCGATGTCTGCGATTTGTCCACCGCCAGGCTCATCCAGCACGAGGTATCAGACGGCATCATTGCCCCCGGCTATGATGCAGACGCGCTTGAGGTGCTGAAGGGAAAGAAAAAGGGCAACTACGCCATTGTGCAGATTGACCCCGGCTACGAGCCGCAGCCGCTGGAAACCCGCACGGTCTTTGGCGTGACCTTTGAGCAGGGCCGCCAGGATTTGGCCATTTCCAACGAGACGATGCTGCAGAACATTGTGACCGAGAACAAGTTCATCAGTGACGAGCAGCGCCGCGATCTGATTATCAGCCTGATTGTGCTGAAATACACCCAGTCCAACAGCGTCTGCTACGTGCAGGACGGCCAGACCATCGGCGTGGGCGCAGGCCAGCAGAGCCGCGTACACTGCACCCGCCTGGCCGGCCAGAAGGCCGACAACTGGCAGCTGCGCCATATGCCCAAGGTGCTGGCCCTGCCCTTCCGCGACGATGTGGCCAAGCCCAACCGCGACAACGCCATTGACGTCTATATCGGCGAAACGCCGGAGGACGTGATTGGCGATGATGTCTGGGCTGAGACCTTTACCGAGCAGCCCGCCCCGCTGACCGCTGAGGAGAAGCGCGCATGGCTGGACGCCGTGACCGGCGTTTCCCTGGGCAGCGATGCCTTCTTCCCCTTCGGCGACAACATTGAGCGCGCACGCCGCAGCGGCGTGACTGCCATCGTGCAGCCGGGCGGCTCCATCCGCGATGGGCAGGTCATTGACACCTGCAACAAATATAACATTGCCATGGCGTTCTGCGGCATCCGGCTGTTCCATCACTGATATTTTTCATCGCGCCTGCGGCGTTTTTTCCGTCGCGGGCTGTTGGTGTTTTACAGGAGGTTTCCCCTATGAAAATTCTGGTTGTTGGCGGCGGCGGGCGTGAGCACGCCATCATCCGCGCACTGAAAAAGAGCCCCCGCTGCACCGAGATCTGGTGCGCACCCGGCAACGGCGGCATCAGCTATGATGCCCGCTGCAAGGCTATCCCCGCCACCGATGTGGACGCCATGGTGCAGTTTGCCAAGGATGAAGCCTTTGACTATGTGGTCGTTGCACAGGACGACCCGCTGGCGCTGGGCATGGTGGACGCACTGGCCGCTGTCGGCATTCCGGCCTTCGGCCCGGACAAGGGCGCGGCGCGCATCGAGGCCAGCAAGGTATTCAGCAAGGATTTAATGAAGAAGTACGGCATCCCCACCGCCAAGTATGAAACCTTTGACAACCCCGAGAAGGTCATGGACTACATCCGTGCCGAGGGCAAGTACCCGGTGGTCATCAAGGCAGACGGGCTGGCGCTGGGCAAGGGCGTGCTGATCTGCCAGAGCGAGCAGGGAGGCTGCCGACGGCGTCAAGGAGATCATGCTGGACAAGAAGTTCGGTGCGTCCGGCAACCATGTAGTCGTGGAGGAGTTTTTCACCGGCCCCGAGGTCAGTGTGCTTTCCTTCTGCGACGGCAAGACCGTCAAGCCGATGGTTTCCAGCATGGACCACAAGCGTGCGCTGGACCACGATGAGGGCCTGAACACCGGCGGCATGGGCACGGTGGCCCCGAACCCCTACTACACGCCGGAAATTGCCGAGCGCTGCATGAAGGAGATTTTCCTGCCCACCGTTGCGGCCATGCAGGCCGAAGGCTGCCCCTTCAAAGGTTGCCTCTATTTCGGCCTGATGCTCACCCCCCGACGGCCCCAAAGTCATCGAGTACAACTCCCGCTTTGGCGACCCGGAGACCCAGGTGGTGCTGCCCCTGCTGGAAAGCGACCTGCTGACCGTGATGGAGGCCACCACCAACGGCACACTGGCCGAAACCGAGGTCAAGTTCCGCGACGGCGCTGCCGCCTGCGTGATTCTGGCCAGCGGCGGCTACCCGGTTGCCTACGAAAAGGGCACCAAGGAGATTACCGGTCTTACCGCCGGTCAACTTGACGCGAAGGGCGTGACGGTGTATCATTCAGGTACAGCCCTTCAAAATGGTACGCTTGTCACCAACGGCGGCCGCGTGCTGGGCGTGACCGCCACGGCCAACACCCTGCCCGAGGCTCTGAAAAAAGCCTACGCCGCAACGGAGGGTATCCACTTTGACAAGCTGCACAAGCGCAGCGACATCGGCGCACGTGCGCTGGCGGCGATGCGCTGAACCCACTTCCTGCAAATTCAACTCTCAGGAGGAAATACAATGGTATATCGCATTTATGTTGAGAAAAAGCCCGGCTTCGACGGCGAAGCGCAGGGCCTGCTGCATGAGCTGGTCGATCTGGTTGGCATCAAGAACCTGACCGGCTTGCGTCTGCTGAACCGCTATGACGTGGAGGGCATCGACAACGTGCTGTTCCAGCAGGCTGTGCCCACCGTTTTCAGTGAGCCGCCGGTCGATGTGACCTATGACAAGCTGCCCGAGGCCGAGAATGTTTTTGCGGTCGAGTACCTGCCCGGCCAGTTCGACCAGCGCGCCGACTCTGCCAGCGAGTGCATCCAGCTGCTGAGCCAGGGCGAGCGCCCCGCCGTGCGCTCCGCCCGCGTCTATCTGCTGCAGGGTGCGCTGACCGAGGACGACCTTGCCGCCATCAAGAAGTATGTCATCAACCCGGTCGAGGCCCGCGAGGCCAGCCTGGACGAGCGCAACACCTTGAAGATGGAGTTTGCCATCCCCACTGAGGTTGAGACATTGACCGGCTTCACTGCGCTGGACGAAGACGCGCCTGGAGGCCTTCCGCACCGAGAAGGGTCTGGCAATGGACCACGCCGACATCGTGTTCTGCCAGAATTACTTCAGGTCCGAGCACCGCGACCCGACCATCACGGAAATCCGCCTGATTGACACCTACTGGTCTGACCACTGCCGCCACACCACCTTTGGCACGATTCTTGACGATGTCAAGATTGATGATGCTGTGGTGCAGGCCGCCTTTGACCGCTATATGGCCCTGCGTGCCGAGACCGGCCGCGACCAGAAGAACCGCACCCTGATGGACTGCGCTACCATCGGTGCCAAAGCCCTCAAGCAGCGCGGTATTCTGCAGAACCTTGACGAGAGCGAGGAAATCAACGCCTGCACGGTCAAAATCAAAAGTGCGATGTGGATGGTGAGCAGCAGGACTGGCTGTTCCTGTTCAAGAACGAGACCCACAACCATCCCACCGAGATTGAGCCCTTCGGCGGTGCTGCCACCTGTATCGGCGGTGCCATCCGTGACCCGCTTTCCGGCCGCAGCTATGTCTATCAGGCCATGCGCGTGACCGGCGCGGCTGACCCGCTGAAGCCCGTCTCCGAGACGATGCCCGGCAAGCTGCCCCAGCGCAAGCTGGTCACCACCGCAGCCGCGGGCTATTCCAGCTACGGCAACCAGATTGGCCTTGCCACCGGTCAGGTAGCCGAGCTCTACCACCCCGGCTACGCTGCCAAGCGGATGGAAATCGGTGCCGTTGTGGGTGCAACCCCGCCAGCCACGTCCGCCGCGAGGAACCCGCTCCCGGCGATGTGGTCATTCTGCTGGGCGGCCGCACCGGCCGTGACGGCGTCGGCGGTGCCACCGGCTCCCTCCAAGGCACACAAGCTGACCAGTCTGGAAACCTGCGGTGCCGAGGTGCAGAAAGGCAACGCGCCCATCGAGCGCAAGCTGCAACGTCTCTTCCGCCGCGAGGATGCCTGCCGCCTGATCAAGCGCTGCAATGACTTCGGCGCGGGCGGTGTTTCCGTGGCCATCGGCGAGCTGGCCGACGGCCTGCACATCGATCTGAACAAGGTTACCCGCAAGTACGAGGGTCTGGACGGCACCGAGCTGGCCATTTCCGAGAGCCAGGAGCGTATGGCCGTGGCCGTTGCTGCCGAGGATGCCGAGACCTTTATGCAGTATGCTGCCGAGGAAAACCTCGAAGCTACGATTGTTGCCACCGTGACCGAGGAAAAGCGTATGCGCGAGGTCTGGAACGGCAAGACGATTGTTGACCTCTCCCGCGAGTTTCTGAACTCCAACGGTGCCGAGCGCCACGCCAGCGCCCATATTCTGGCTGGCCACAGCTGGCATCCGCACTTTGCCGGCAACACCTTTGAGGAAAAGATGGCGTCCATGGTCTCTGACCTGAACGTCTGCAGCCAGAAGGGTCTGGGCGAGCGCTTTGACTCCACCATCGGCGCGGCCACCGTGCTGATGCCCTACGGCGGCAAGTACCAGCTGACCCCGACCATGGCCATGGCCGCCAAGCTGCCGGTGGACGGCGAGACCACCACCTGCAGCGGTATGGCGTGGGGCTTCAACCCCTATCTGACCGAGGCCGACCCCTACCGCGGCGCTTATCTGGCTGTGGTCGAGAGCGTGACCAAGCTGGTCTGCGCAGGCTTCCACCACAAGGATATGTACCTGACCTTCCAGGAATATTTTGAGCACATGAATGATAAGCCCGAGCGCTGGGGCAAGCCGCTGGCTGCCCTGCTGGGTGCGCTGGATGCACAGATGGGTCTGGGCATTGCGTCCATCGGCGGCAAGGACTCCATGTCCGGCAGCTTTGAGGGGCTGGACGTGCCCCCGACGCTGGTCAGCTTTGCCACCGCAGTCGGCAACACGCATGACGTGCAGAGCCCCGAGTTCAAGAAGGCCAACAGCTCGGTTGTCATTCTGCGCCCCAACTGCAAGAACGGTCTGCCCGAGGTCGGCAGCCTGATTGCCATTTACAAGGCCGTTGAGCAGATGATTGACGAGGGCAAGGTGCTGGCCGCCGCCACCCCCGGCTACGGCGGTGTGGCCGAGGCCCTGTTCAAGATGTGTGTCGGCAACCATGTCGGCCTGCAGCTGTCCAACGATATCGACCTCGACAGCCTTTTCAAGCCCGCCTACGGTGCGGTCATTCTGGAGCTGCTTGACCCCTCTGCCGGTGAGTTCCTCGGCTTCACCACCGTGGATTACACGCTGGAGGCCGAGGGCAAGCACATCGACCTGGCCCGCCTCCAGGAGCTGTGGGAGCAGAAGCTGGAGCCTGTGTTCCCCTACCGCAAGGCCGGCGAATTTGTGCCCGCGCTGGAGCATGACTGCCCCGCCAACAAGCGCGTAGCCCCCGCTGTGCGCCTTGCCACGCCGCGCGTGATTATCCCTGTTTTCCCCGGCACGAACTGCGAGTATGACACGGCCCGCGCCTTCCGCCGTGCCGGCGGTGACCCCCATATTCTGGTGCTGAAGAACCTGACCCCCGCCGATGTGGCCGAGAGCTGCGAGGCGCTGGTGAAGGAGCTGGACGAGGCACAGATTCTGATGCTGCCGGGCGGCTTCTCCGGCGGTGACGAGCCGGACGGCTCCGCCAAGTTCATTGCAGCCTTCTTCCGCAATCCTGCTGTGGCTGATGCTGTCAACCGCCTGCTGAACCAGCGCGACGGTCTGGCACTGGGCATCTGCAACGGCTTCCAGGCGCTGATTAAGCTGGGCCTTGTCCCCTACGGCGAAATCCGCCCCATCACCGAGAATGACCCGACGCTGACCTTCAACACGATTCACCGCCATCAGTCCATGCTGGTGCGCACCCGCGTGGCCAGCAACAAGAGCCCGTGGCTGAGCAAGTGCGACATCAACGATGAGCACCTGATTGCCATCAGCCACGGCGAGGGCCGCTTTGTCTGCAACGAGCAGCTGCTGAACCAGCTTATCGACAACGGCCAGATTGCCACCCAGTATGTGGATCTGACCTGCCGCCCGACGATGGATCTGCGCTACAATCCCAACGGCTCTGTGCTGGCCATTGAGGGCATTACCAGCCCGGACGGCCGTGTCTTTGGCAAGATGGGCCACAGCGAGCGCAGCGGCGAGCTGCTGTACAAGAACGTCACCGGCGACAAGTACCAGCCGATTTTTGAGGGCGGCGTAAACTACTTCAAGCTGTAAGAAAGTTGAGGACTTTTTCCATGGCACAACATGACAGATACATTTCCCCCTTCAGCACCCGGTACGCCTCTGACGAGATGCAGTTCATCTTCTCCGAGGACAACAAGTTCCGCACTTGGCGGAAGCTGTGGATTGCGCTGGCGAAGGCGGAAAAGAAGCAGGGACTGGACATCACTGACGAGCAGATTGCCGAGCTGGAGGCGCACAAGGATGACATCAACTATGAGGATGCCATTGCCCGCGAGAAGCTGGTCCGCCACGATGTGATGAGCCACGTCTACGCCTATGGCCTGCAGTGCCCCAAGGCAAAGGGCATCATCCATCTGGGTGCCACCAGCTGCTATGTCGGCGATAACACCGATGTTATCATCATGCGCCAGGGCCTGCAGCTTGTCCGCAAGAAGCTCATCGGCGTGCTGGCAAACCTTGCCAAATTTGCCGATGAATACAAGGCCATGCCCTGCCTGGCCTACACCCACTGCCAGCCCGCCCAGCTCACCACCGTGGGCAAGCGCGCCACCCTCTGGATGAACGAATTGTACATGGATTTAGAGGAGGTTGACCACCAGATTTCCCAGCTGGCGCTGCGCGGCGTCAAGGGAACCACCGGCACCCAGGCCAGCTTTGTGGAGCTGTTCAACGGCGATTCCGCCAAAATCAAGGCGGTCGAGGCGGACGTCTGCGCCCAGATGGGTTTTGACAAGGTCGTGCCGGTCTGCGGCCAGACCTACAGCCGCAAGGTGGACTACAACGTCCTGTCCGCCGTGGCCGGTATTGGTCAGAGCGCAATGAAAATGGCCACCGACATCCGCCTGCTGGCCAACTTCAAGGAGATGGAAGAGCCGTTTGAGAAGAACCAGATTGGCTCTTCTGCTATGCCGTACAAGCGCAACCCCATGCGCTGCGAGCGTATCTGCGCCCTGAGCCGCTACCTGATGGTGGACGTGCTGAATCCCGCCATCACCGCAGGCACCCAGTGGTTTGAGCGTACCCTCGACGATTCCGCCAACAAGCGCATTGCCATGGCGGAGGGTTTCCTGGCCGCCGATGCCGTTCTGAATATCCTGCTGAACGTCTCTGACGGGCTGGTTGTCTACCCGAAGGTTGTCCGCGCCCGCGTTATGGCCGAGCTGCCCTTTATGGCCAGCGAGAACATTATGATGAAGGCCGTCAAGAAGGGCGGCGACCGTCAGGAGCTGCACGAGCGCCTGCGTGAGCACGCTGTGGCCGCCGCCGCGGTTGTTAAACAGGAGGGCAAGCCCAACGATATGATTGCCCGCGTGGAGGCTGACCCCGCCTTCGGCCTGAGCCGTGAGGAGATTGAGGCCGAGCTCTCGCCCGAAGCCTTCACCGGTCGCAGCGCCGAGCAGGTCACCGAGTTCCTGCGTGACGTCATCCAGCCTGTGCTGGACGCCAACAAGGAGGATCTGGGCCAGCACGTCGAGCTGAGCGTCTAAGCCCTTTCCCGCATCAAAAGTACAAAAATCCCGCTGACCGGATGCAATGAAGTGCCCCCAAAAAGTTAGACAATAATTTGAAGCAAAGATTGTTCAAGCAGCCGAAAGGGCTTGCTGTCTGTGAATTGCAGGCGGCAAGCCCTTTAGCTTTGCCTTGATCCTGCGGTTGTTGTAGTAATCCAGATAATCAAGGAGTTCCTGCTTGAAGTGTTCCATAGACTGAAACGCTTGTAGGTACAGCAGTTCACTTTTGAGTAAGCCAAAGAAATTCTCTATCACAGCGTTGTCCAGACAGTTGCCTTTCCGGCTCATGCTCTGCTGAACACCTTTCTTCTGGAGCATTCGCTGGTACTGCTTGTGCTGGTATTGCCAGCCCTGGTCAGAATGAAGGATCAACCCGGTTCCATCCGGTATCTTCTCAAAAGCCTTATTCAGCATAGTCGTAACCATACTCAGAACAGGACGGTCGGAGATGGTATAGCTGACCAGATCGCTGCTGCACAGATCAAGGATGGGCGAGAGATAGAGCTTCTCTCCAAACAAATTGAACTCTGTCACATCGGTGACCCACTTCTGGTTTGGCTTTTCGGCGCGGAAGTCCCGGTTTAACAGATTTGGCGCAATTTTGCCAACTTCACCCTTTGTAAGAACGATACTTCTTCATCCTGACACGGCAAACTAAGCCCAGCTCCTTCATAAGCCGCTGGACAGTCTTGTGGTTCAGGAGGAAATTGCGCTTATGAAGTTCTGTTGTAATGCGGCGATAGCCGTATCTTCCTTTGTTTTCGTGGTAGATGGCCGTGATCTCCGCTTTGACAGCTTTATACTTATCTGCACTGTTCATCCGCTTCAGATGGTAGTAGAAAGTGGCACGGGGTAGTTGAGCGATTGAGAGAAGAATATCCAGAGAATGTCTTTGCCTCAGCTTTTGAACTACCTGCGTTTTCTGCGCTGGCGTCGCTCGTCTCCCAAAACCAAGGCTTGCAAGTTTTTTAGGTAATCGTTCTCCGCACGCAGTCGCTGCACTTCGGCCAGCAGATCTTCTTCTACCTCTTTTGGCAGCTTCTTTGGCCGACCAGTGCTGCCGCGGCCCCGTCGCTCAACCGACAAGCCTTCCGGCCCTTCTTCCAAATAAATGCGTTCCCAGCGCTCTATAATTTTATGGTCGTTAATTCTAAATTCCTGCATTGCTGCATAGATACTCAGATGTTCTTTTTTCATGGTTTCTACAACCATTTTCTTGAACTCCGGCGTATATCGTTTGTTCGGTTTTCCTCTTGACATAATAAATCACCCCACTTGTTAGATAGTATATCATACTGTCTAACAAATGGGGTGCAGTTCACAACCCGGTCAGCGGGATTTATTTTGTCTGGTTATTCTGTCGCAGCGGCGTCCCCTGCATCCCCTGCGTTTTCCGCAGGCTCAGGGGTGGGTTCGGGTTCCGGGGTCGGGGTCGGGGCGGCCTCCTCCGGCGCAAAGTAGGCGCAGATATCGCCGTTTGACTGCTGGGTGGAAATGTCCAGCACGCCGCGGTCACTGTCCGCAAGCCCCTTTTCGGGGTCTGCCAGCGCCGCCGCGGCCAGCCGCAGCTTGTAGGGCAGATTGGTCTCACTGCCCAGCCGCACCACCACACGGTTCTGGTAGGTGAACTCAATATCGCTCAAATCCTGTACGTCCAGCGCCGTGGTGTCGTCAAACAGGCCGTTTACCTGCAGATTTTCCATCAGCTCGGTCAGGGTATCGGCGGCGGAGGCCTGCAGGCCCGCGGTCTCGGCGGTGGCCTGCTCCGCCCCCAGCAGGGAGTTGTAGCTCTTGGGGGTGATGTGTGCGCCCACCGCAGGCGTGAAGCCGTCCGGCAAGGCGATGTTCAGCAGCGTAAGGCCATCCGGCTGGCTTGCATCGGTGCGTAGGATTTTGAGGGAATCGCTCAGCACCATCCAGCCGCCGGAATACGCACAGGCAAACCGTTCCTGCGCGGGCTGCACCTTGATGATGACGGTGGCGGGCAGCTGAATATCCACCTCCACCTGTTCCAGATACGGGAACTGCTGGGCCAACTGCTGCGTTTTCTCGGCAGTGGAGAAGCCGAACAGGTTGGAGTTTGCCTCCACGCCCAGCGCGGTCAGCAGCTCCTCCTCCGTGTAAATGCCGGTGTCTGCAGGGGTGGTGCGGTCCATATTTTCCACCCGGAAAATCGTGACCTTGAACAGCAGGTTGACCGACACAAACGCGCCGACCGCCAGCACCGCCAGCACGCCCAGAATCCCGAGTGCGCGGCGGCGGTTGCGGCGGCGGATGATTTCCGCCTGGGTGACACGGCGCTGCTTTTGGGGCGCGCCGGGGCGGTAACCGGGCTTCTGCGGGTTAATCTGCTGGCTGGGGCGCGGCGGGCGCTGGGCGTTCTGCCTTGGCCGCGCCGCCTGCTGCCGTGCCGTGGGCTGCTCTGGGGCGGGCGCGCCGCGCTTTTCCAGCCCGATACGGCTGCCAAGGCCGCGCCGTGGGCCTTGTGCAGGGGAGCCGTTCGCGGATTTCTGCCTGCGGCTGCGCTGGTTGTTGTCCATGCGGGGAACGGCTCCTTTCTTTCCATTTGCAGCCAGCTTACTGCTGCATCAGTTCCATCAATTTTTCGGTAATTAAGTCAAGACTGTGCGGGTTGCCCAGCGTTTTGGCGTTGGCGCCCATCTCTGCCAGCTTGCCGGGGGTGTTCAGCAGGCTCTCGACCGTCTGCACCAGCCCCTCGCCAGTCAGGTTCTTTTCCTCTATCACAACGGCGGCTCCGGCCTTTTCCAGCTCCAGCGCGTTAAAATACTGGTGGTTCTCCGCCACATTCGGGCTGGGAATCAGCACTGCGGCGCGGCCCACCGCTTCAATTTCGGCCAGCGTCAGCGCGCCGGAGCGTGCAATGACCAGATCCGCCGCGGCCAGCAGCTGCGGCATATTGTTAATATACTCCGTCACCACAAGGTTTTCGCCGGGGGCAAAGCCCTTCTCTTTTTCCAGCGATTCAAACAGCTTGACGCCGCGGCTGCCAGTGGCGTGCAGATGCAGCACCTGCTGGTGGGTGTTGTGCTCCCACGCGCAGAGGTCAGCCACCACCTGATTGATGCGGTCCGCACCCAGACTGCCGCCGAAGCTGAGAATCACCGTGCGCTCCCCTGCGTTCAGCTTGGCGCGGGCGGCGGCGCGGTCAGCGGTCAGCACCTCGGGGCGGACAGGGTTGCCCACCACGGTGGTCTTTTCCGGCGCACCGAGCTTTTCCACCGCGTCTGCGCTGGCGGCCAGGACGATGTTGACCTCCTTGGCCAGCAGCTTGTTCGTCACGCCGGGGAAGGCGTTCTGCTCATGGATGGCCGTCTTGATGCCGCGGCGGGCGGCGGCGCGGACGATGGGCCCGCTGACATAACCGCCGCAGCCGATGACCAGATCCGGCTGCACCTCATTCAGAATTTTCTTGGTGCGCGGGCCGGACAGCGCCAAATGCCAGACAGCCACGATATTGCGGCCGATGTTTTCCAGATTGATTTTGCGTTGGAAGCCGTTGATTTCGATGTGGTGGAATGGGTAGCCCGCCTTGGTGACAAGGCCATATTCCATACCCTCGCGCCGGCCCGCAAAGTGTATTTCCGCTGTGGGGTCGGCGGCCTTCAGCGCACCGGCAATCGCCAGCGCGGGATTGATGTGACCGGCTGTGCCGCCGGCAGCAATAAGAACACGCATTGATAACCCTCCCGAGTGAAGCTCCGTGCAAATATCGTTTACTCTGTCCGCTTGCGGTAGCGGGTGCGCTGCAGCAGGCGGTCGGTTTCGGCCTGATGCTGCTCCGCCAGGCGCGCCTCCCGGGCATTACCTGCGCGGGATATGCTCAACAGTATGCCCATCTCGCCCAGCAGCATCAAAAGACTTGTGCCGCCGTAGGAGAAAAACGGCAGACTGATGCCGGTATTGGGCAGCAGCGCCGTGCCGACGCCGATGTTCAGAAACACCTGCCACGCCACCTGCGAGATAATGCCGATGCCCAACAGGGTACCGTACAAATCCGGCGCACGCAGCGCAATAAAGACGCCCTGCACCACCAGCGCCGCAAACAGCGCGATAAGGGCAATCGCCCCCACAAAGCCGAGCTCCTCGCCCACAACGGAAAAGACGAAGTCATTTTCCGCGTAAGGCAGCCACTGGTGCTTCTGCACACTGTTGCCGATGCCCACACCGAACAGCCCGCCGGTGCAGATGGCGTAGATGCTCTGGCGGGTCTGCCACTGCATACCCGCGGTGTTTGTGGGCGTCAGGCCCCAGACGCCGCCCAGACGGCCCGCGGGCGGGATGGTAGACATCGCCGTAGTTTGTGTAGCCGTTGGAATAGCTGGCCGAAAACAGCATCACCAGCCCATAGCACATAATGACAATCAGCGTGGCCACAAACCCATGGGAAAGGTGGCCGCGCTCCATTTTAGGCAGGCGGATGACCGCCAGCATACGCAGAATATTGCCGATGGTATGGTCAAACAGGATACTGAGCAGACTTACTGCCATATTCATAAGCAGTCACCTCCCCCGACAGGGTAAGAACAAAATAAGAGCCGGGTGGGCCCGGCCCTGTAAATTATGCAACGCAGATGTACAGCATACCCATGGCCACGCCGATGGCGGCAATCAGGGCAAAGAAGGCGTCGATTTTGACTTCCTTCCAGCCGCGCATTTCAAAAGCGTGGTGGATGGGCGTCATACGGAAAATGCGCTTGCCGTGCGTAGCCTTGAAGTAGACACGCTGGATGACAACCGTCATAGCATCCCAGATGTACACAATGCCGAAGAACAGCACCAGCTCGGGGCGCTGCATCACAAAGGCCAGCGCCGTGACAATGCCGCCGAAGAACATACTGCCGGTATCGCCCATAAAGACCTTGGCCGGGTAGAAGTTCCAGACCAGGAAGCTCCGCGCAGGCGCCCGCTGTAGCGGCGGCAATGAGCGAGACATGGACAAAGCCGAGCAGGCTGCCCGCCAGCAGATAGCCAATCATTGACACAAAGGTCACGCCGGTGCAAAGGCCGTCCAGACCGTCGGTCAGGTTGACCGCGTTGACCAAAAAGATGATGCCGAAGAAAGCGATGGGATAGTAGAGCAGCCCCATATCGACCGTGCCGAAAATCGGCAGCTGCACCACGGTGGTGAGCAGCCCCATGCTGTTCAAGCCGAACATAAAGCCGAAGGTCAGGGCAATCTGCAGAATCATCTTCTGCGCCTCGGTCAGGCCCAGATTGCGGTGCTTGAACACCTTGATGAAATCATCCAGAAAGCCAATCAGGCCGGAGCCGAAAGCCAGAAACAGCACCAGCAGCCCCGCCTGCAGCTGGGGCAGGCCCAGTACCTCCGGCAGGCTGGCGTGGAATATGGCCCACACAATGCCAAGGGTGGCCACAATGCCCAGAATAAAGCAGAGGCCGCCCATCGTGGGGGTGCCGTTTTTCTTGTTATGCCAGGTGGGGCCCTCCTCGCGGATGGTCTGGCCAAAGTGCAGACGGTGCAGCACCGGGATGAGTAGCTTGCCTGCCACCGCGGTGATGGCAAAGCCGCCGACAGCTGCCGCCGCCAGCAGAGATGAGATTTGCTCCATGCAGTGATTCCTCCAAATCTGAGGGGTCAGCTTACCCCTGCGGCAATTCCTTGTAGAAATCCTGCAGCAGCTGCTCCAGGCCCATTGCGTGGCTGGCCTTGGCCAGAACCGCATCGCCGGGGCGCACGAATTGCCGTAGATATTGTAGCACTTCTTCCGCCGTTTGGCAATGCACAGTTGTAACACCGCGCTCCCTTGCGGCCTGTGCCATGGCTTCGCTGCGGGGGCCGTAGGCAATCACTACCTCCACGCCCGCGTCTGCGGCCCACTCGCCGGTGTGGCGGTGTCCATCCTCGCTGGCATCGCCGAGCTCCAACATATCCCCCAGCAGCGCAATTTTGCGGGCGTTGGGCAGTGCCTTCAGCACAGAAAGCGCAGCCTTCATGCTGTCGGGGCTGGCGTTGTAGCAGTCCTCCACAAAGGTAACGCCGCCCTTTTCCACAATATGCTGGCGCATACCGGTTGTCTGGTAGGTGGCCAGCGCGGCGGCGCAGCGGGCAGCATCCAGCCCCAGCCGAGTGGCAGCAGCGTAGGCTGCCAGCGCGTCATACACGGTGTGTACGCCCGCGGTGGGGATGAATGCGTTGAAGGTGCCGTATGCCTTATCCACAATTTTGAACGTTGTACCGTCCGTTCCAGTGGTGATGTCCGTGGCGCGGACATCGACATTCTCAGCGTCGATGCCGAACCACACGGCCTGCAGGCGGGCCGGGACCTGTGCGGTGGGCAGCAGGTCATTGTCCGCGTTCAGCACCAGCGGTGCACTGTCCGGCAGGCCCACGCAAATTTCCATCTTTGCCTTCAGTATATTCTCCCGCGTGCCGAGATTTTCCAGATGGGAGACGCCAATCATCGTGATGATACCCGCCGAGGGCCGCGTGCAGCGGGTCAGGCGCTCAATCCTCCCCGTGGTCCATGCCCATCTCGACAACAGCGTACTCAGTATCGTTGTCCAGACGGAACAGCGTGTTGGGCACGCCGATGTCATTGTTCTGGTTGCCCTCGGTTTTCAGCGTATTGCCGAAGGCGGACAGCACGGCATAGCAGAACTCCTTGGTGGTGGTCTTGCCCACACTGCCGGTAACACCAATCATCTTGGGGTTGAACAGCATCCGATAGTTGGACGCCATACGAATCATTGCCCGGGCGCTGTCTGGCACAAGCACGGTGCGCTCCGCGGGGACGCCGTCCACCGGGTGGTTGGCAATGATATATTCCGCGCCGTTTTTATACGCAGCGGCGGCAAAGGTATGGCCATCCACACGCTCACCGGGGAAGCAGACGAACACGCAGCCGGGCGCGACCTTGCGGCTGTCCGTCACAACCGACTGGATGGGAACGGGTTCGGCCAGCGTCAGCCCGGCCAGCAGCTCATTGGCAGGAATCTTTTGCATGAATGGGAACCTCCTTGGGATTGAAAATCAGACTTTCTATATAGAAAAAGGAATTGTCTCAGCTTACCCTGCCTCGTTGGCCGGGTCAATCGTGCCGTCATCCTGCACGGGCTCTGCTGCGGCGGTATCCTCGCCGCTGTCCGTGGTCAGTGTAATGACGGTGCCATAGGCGGCGGTACCGCCCGCCGTAACGCTCTGGGCCACCACCTTGCCCCGCTGCTGCTGCCGCTGAACTGCACGTTCAGGTTGGCAGCCTTGAGCATCTGCTCGGCGAAGGTGCCGGTCTTGCCCTCCACCATCGGGCACGGTGGTCATTGCATTCTGGTCGGTGGCAGTGTACAGATAGACCGTCGAGCCTGCGGGACCACGCTGCCGCCCACAGGGTACTGGTACACAATGTATTGCGCTGCTCGGGCCGATGAGTTTGTTAGCGAGGCCGAGACGGTTCCAACGTGACCTGCGCATTCGTCCAGGTGTACTCAGGCAGGTCTGCACCTTTGACGGTGCCGGTTCGGGTTGTAGTCCGGGTTCTGCTCGATGCCCAGATAGGGCGCGATCTCGCTGATGATGTTGCCGACCACCGGGCCACGACCTGACTGGCATAGTCGCCCGGAACCAGCGCGGATCATCCAGCAGGACGAACACCTCGATCTCGGGGTCGTTGATGGGCAGCACGGCGGCAAAAAAGCTCATGGCCTTGTAGTAGTCGCCGTCGCCGCGCAGGTGGCGGTCGGTGCGCCTGCCGTGCCGGACTTGCCGCCGATGCGATAGCCCGCCACATAGGCGTTGGCGCAGGAGTGGTAGTTCCCTTCCCCGTGGACATTGTTCTCCATCATGGAAAGCAGCTGGCGGCTGACTTCCTCGGAGATGACCGGACGGCGGACGCTGGTGTCGGTCTGGCTGATGATGTTGCCCGCATCGTCGGTGATGGAATCCACGATATACGGGGTGACCAGGTAGCCGCCGTTGGCAATGGCCGCCACGGCCGTGGCCATCTGCATCGGGGTGATGGACTCGTTCTGGCCGAAAGGCTGCCGTATAGAGGTTTGTATCGACCTCCGCCATCTGCTCGGCGTTGTAGACGCTTGTCCAGCAGGTCTCATTGGGCAGGTCGATGCCGGTGGGCTGGGTGAAGCCGAACGCCTGAATATATAGTCGTAGAAGATCTGCGGCTTCAGTGTTTTCGGCCGCCTGAATGAACCAGAGGTTGCAGCTGGGTTCAGCGCACCCGCCATGTCCTGTTCATAGTGAACCTCGCCGTTGGCGCAGTGGTAGGTGTGCTCCCATAGTTCGCTGCCCTGATTAACGGTCAGGCTGCCGCCGCAGTAGAAGGTCTGGCTCGTGCTCATGATGCCGGGAGTCAGTCCTGCAGATGCGGTGATGAGCTTAAAGACAGAGCCGGGCATATACAGCTCGGTGATGTTTTTATTCTTCCACTGGGCCTCGCGCATCATACCCTGTAATTGGGTGTACTCGCTGGCGACCTCCTTGCCGTCCTCATCAACCGTTTTTATCACGGCTGATCTTGCCGTCAGCGATGATGTCCTTGACCGCCTTTTCCCCAAAGGCGGCCCTCCAGCCAGTCGATGTCCTCGGCATCGATCTCCTCTTTTATCCAGAATGGTCGTCATCTTGGCGTCCGTGATTTTGTAGAGGGTCGTTGGGGTCAAACTGCTCGATGGATGCCATAGCCAGAATTGCGCCGGTCTTGACATTCATGACGATGGCGCTGCCGCGGCCGTGTACCGTGAAGGTGTTCATTGCCTCGGTCAGGTACTGCTCGACGATGGCCTGCACATTTTCGTCAATGGTCAGGTACAGATCGTTGCCGTCAATGGCCTCATGCAGATCAGACTGGCCTGACGCAAGAGCATTGCCGTTGACATCGGTTTCGGCCACGCTGCGGCCGGGCGTTCCGGCCAGCGTTTCATTGTAGTATTTTTCTCAGACCGTAGGCACCCTCGCCATCGCTGTTGCGAAGCCCAGCACCGATGCGGGAACTTTCTCCGTAGGGGTAGCTGCGCGTACTGGCCTGCTCAGTAGAAAGATAGAGGATGCGCTTGCCGGTTGCGCCGTTCTTCTCCGGCTCCATGCGGTAGGTATCGGCATAGCTTACAATAGCATCTGCCACCGGCTTTTCCACGCCCTTGGCCAGCATACGGTACTGGTACGGCGTCCCGCTTGTATTCTTGGCGGTCAGGATCTCATACAGAGCGTCCGCCGTGGTGCCATCGCCGAGCAGATCCGCAAGCCCCTCGTGCGGCGGTACGCAACTGTGCCTCAGTGGCACCGCTCTTTGCAATGGAGGACGGGTCGGCAACAATGTTCCATACCGTGTTGCTCTTAGCCAGCAGCTTGCCGTTCACGCTGTAGATTGACCCGCGCAGCGCCGGCAGCGTGATGTCCCCTTCATCTGCTGGGTCACGGCCTCGGTGCGGTACAGCTCGGCATCGCGCAGCTGCAGCGCATAAAGCTGATAGATCAGCAGGCCGAACCCGGCAATGATGGAACACCGCCACGCAGAACATGGTGCGGGCCTTCATGCCGCTGTCCGCGCGGGCGCGGCGTCTTCTGGGCGGAATGTTTGGTTGATTCGTTGGTTGTGGCATCGGCATTCCCCTGTTTGGTGGGTGCAGGATTTCCAAAAAGCCTTTTTGCCGTCGGCTGTCGCGCCGCGCAGCAAAAAAGGCTCATAGCTGCATATTTTTTGTTACGGGTTCAGATTGTTCAGCAGGCTCAGTGCCGCAGTGCGCACCTCACCCAGCAGCTTGCCTGCCGTGTTGGTGCTTTTTCTGGATCACACTCTCGTCCTCCAGCTGGACATAGGGTGATCTGGCTGGGGTCAAGACTTGACAAGGCCCAGCTGACCCTCGGCCACCTCCTCCTGCAGGCTGGCGCGGCTTGTAATATCACTCATGCGGGTGCTGAGATAATCATACTCGCTGCGGGCAGCAGCCAACTGGGTGTTGACCTCGTTGATCTCGCCGCTCAGTTCCGTCAGCTTAGCATGGCTGTACCAGCAGCACATAACCAGCCCCAGCACAATGGCCAGCGCAAGCACGCGCGCCACCATGCGGGCAAAGCGGCGGGCACGGTTCAGCCCGTAATCACCGCCGCGCACTACTTTAACAGCGGGCTGCGGGCGCTCCAGCCGGGGCGCGGCTGCACCGTCATGCAGCATAACAGTTGTCATGGTTCTTGCCTCTTATACTTTCTCCAACACTCTCAATTTGGCGCTGCGGCTGCGGCGGTTGGCCTCCAGCTCCGCAGCGTCTGCTTCGATGGGCTTGCGGGTGATCAGCTTTGCCTTGGCCACACCCCCGCAGGTGCAGACAGGCTGTTCTGGCGGGCAGGTGCAGCGCTGCGCCCAGCGGCGGAACTTATTCTTGACAAGACGGTCCTCCAGACTGTGGAAGGTGATGACGCAGAGCCGCCCGCCCGGAGCCAGACAGTCAAATATGGCATCGAGGCCCTCCATTCAGTGCATCCAGCTCGGAGTTTACGGCGATGCGGATGGCCTGGAAGGTACGGCGCGCCGGGTTCTTTTGCCTTGCGGCGCTCAGCCGGGGGCACAGCGGAGGCTACGATCTCCGCCAGCTGCATCGTTGTGGTGATGGGCTTTTCTGCGCGGGCGGATACGATCCTGCCGGCGATCTGCCATGCGTAGGGGTTCCTCGCCGTAGTCACGCAGGATGCGGGTCAGCTCCTCACGGTCAAGGGTGTTGACCAGATCCGCGGCGGTGGGGCCCTGCTGGCTCATGCGCATGTCAAGCGGTGCATCGGCATGGTAAGAGAAGCCGCGCGCCGCGTCGTCCAGCTGGTGGCTGGACACGCCGAGATCTAGCAGGGCCCCGTTGACCGCCGGGATGCCAAGCTCCGCAAGGACGCGGGCGGCCTCACGGAAATTGACCTGCACCACCTGCGCCGGCAGACCCTTGAGCCTTTCGGTGGCCACTGCCACCGCATCCGGGTCCTGATCGAGCGAGATCAGGCGTCCCTGTGGTCAGGCACGTTTTGCGATCTCTCTGCTGTGGCCTGCGCCGCCGGCGGTGCCGTCCAGATAAATGCCGGCGGGGTCAATGTTCAGCCCATCCAGACAGGGCTGCAGCAGTACGGGGATATGTGAAAATTCCATGTTCTATCGTCCTATAATATCAGAAATCAAGATCTTCCATCGCGGCGGTGAAATCCTCATCGCTCGTTTCCTGATTGGCATTCCACGCCTCGGTGTTCCAGATCTCAGCAAAGCTGCGGCTGCCGATGATCGTCACATCATGGTCAAGGCCCGCATACTCCCGCAGCTTGGCGGGCAGCTGGATGCGGCCCTGCTTGTCCGGGCTGACCTCCACCGCAGAGGCATAGAGCATACGGCTGACCTTGCGGCCCTTGACAAGGCCCCCTTTTCCTCGATTTTGGCAGCGACCTTTTCAAATTCCTCGGCCGGGAAGGCGGCCAGACAGTGGTCCAGCCAGCGGGTGACGATGAAGGTCTCCCCCATCGCATCGCGGAAGCGGGCGGGGAAATTCAGACGGCCCTTGGCGTCGATGGCGTAATCATACTGACCGACCAGCATCTGTCCTTCCCCTCCCTTCGTCAGGCTGCACAAATTTGCGACAAGATTTTTTACGATGCCGCGTTCTCTTTGTGGATAACTCTGTGGATAACGTGGAAAACTACCCACGCTTAACCACTTTTGTTGTTATTCTCACCACAATTACCCACCTGTGGTAAGATAATAGTACCATTTTATCCTGCAAAAGCAAGGGCAGACGGGGAAAAACTGCGCCGCAAACTGATTTTTCACAGTTTGTACAAAGGGGCGCTGGCTGCACACAGCGGTTTGCAGCAAATGCGCAGCCGCTGCGCTTTTGCCCGTAAGCGCAAAAAACCGCACCGTTTTACACGGTGCGGCGTACATTTTGTAAAGATATGGATTTTTTCAGCGGAATTGTGCCGTAAATAACAACAGTGATTACTTGCTTTCGTCCGACGGCATTGAATATCCTT
>VOFK01000844.1_pt1 | contig 49655 bp, 61 predicted proteins | sample 5384121 | NCBI WGS metagenome assembly VOFK01 (sample SAMN12384730, study PRJNA508395) | human gut metagenome | isolation source: healthy gut J | host: Homo sapiens | reverse complement strand
CCCACCAGATACTTTTTCCACCTGTTTTTGACTATGAGTTGTTTAGCTTGATCGAAAACCTCATTTGGTATGCTTTTTGCCAACGACATATTCGTTCCTTCAAATGTAAGTCTTCTACTTCTTTCAAAGGGTTTAGCCAGAATGAAGAAGTAGAAGACTTTGAAGAGGCTGTAATGTTAATACTTCTTTAGTCTTTAGTGGTAGTAAAATTCAATCAAAAGGCGGATGTACTTCGCTGAGAACAAAATTTCGAAAACACCTATCCACTTTATAGAAAACGCAAAAGACTGCTTCCTGACAGATACATTTGAATTTGATTTCAATGGTAACGGATTTGTTATCTGGGGCAACATTGCTGCACAAGAAATATTACTCCCGATTATATCAATCGTGTATCTACACGCCATCGGTTCCGAGGTGTTCGGATTGGCAGAGCCCAATGACCCTTACGTTGCTAAAGTGGAAAATATGGATTGACGGAGAACTGGACCATGTAGCAGCTTTACCCATGAGAAACACAGACCGCAAAGTGAACCAGCCTGGAAATACCTCATGAAAGAAGGAAGACACCACGTTAAAATGAAATGGTTGAACCGCAAAAAAGACTACATTATTCGTATCAACGACATAATGTATTATTCAGAAAAAAAAAGAACATGATAGATTTTTACTTTAATAAATAAGTTAAGATGAAAAAAGTCCTGATTAACATCATTCTACTATTTACCTTTTCCATATCGGGAATGGCACAAATAGAATATGGAAAAACAGTTGAAATAAGTAAAGAGGTACTGCTCGACAAAATTAAAGGAGGCTGGGCCGGACAAACCATAGGATGCACCTATGGCGGTCCTACAGAATTTAAATACAGAGGAGCGATCATTCATGAGAAAACTCCAATAATCTGGTATGATGACTATTGCAAGGACATCTTTGCAGAAGATCCGGGATTGTTGTATGATGATGTATATATGGATCTTACCTTTCTGGAAGTAATGCAAAAAAAGGGATAAATGCCCCTGCCGAATCATTGCCAAAGCCTTTGCAAATGCAGATTACAAATTATGGCATGCCAACCAGGCAGCCAGATATAACATATTACACGGTATTATGCCACCGGCATCCGGACATTGGAAAAATAATCCGCACGCTGACGATATTGATTTCCAGATTGAAGCAGACTTCATTGGAATGATATGTCCGGGGATGGTAAATATCGCCTCCAATTTTTCGGACAAGATAGGGCATATCATGAACTACGGCGACGGATGGTATGGAGGTGTATACATGGGAGCAATGTATGCATTGGCTTATGTAAATAACGACATTTATACAATTATCACGGAAGCTCTTAAAACAATACCCGAACAAAGTAAATTTCACCGTTGCATCATAGACGTTATTAAATATTGGAAACAATATCCCGATGACTGGCGTAAATGCTGGCTGGAAATAGAAAACCGTCATGCTCTTTGAGATTGGCTGCCGGAAGGGGTATTCAATGCATTTAACATTGACGCCACTATCAATGCGGCTTACTGCGTGATGGGACTTTTATATGGCAACGGCGACTTTTTTTCAAAACAATGGATATAGCCACTCGTTGCGGACAAGATTCCGACTGTAACCCGGCAACTGCCGCAGGAATTCTTGAGTCATACAAGGCTACAAGGCTATCCCCGAATACTGGAAACCGGCACTCGAAAGATGTGAAAATATTAAGTTCCCTTACACAGATATCTCTTTAAGTTCTGTATACGACATTAATCTCAAACTATTGAGTGATGTATTAAAAGCAAACGGAGGAAAAATAAAAGGAGATAAATACTATACCACGATTCAGAAGCCAAAAACCGTAGCATGGGAAGTTTCTTTTTGAAGGCTTATATCCTTCTGAAAGAAGAGTTATCAAATATGATCTCGGTACAGAAAAAAACATTTGAGTTCAATGGCAAGGGAGTTGTTTTAATGGGGATGATCAGGCAAGATGTTAAAGATAGTAATGACAATTACATCGCCATCCTGGAGGCCTACATTGACGGCAAGAAAGTAGAAACCATAGAAATGCCTGATGACTACATAAAAAGAAAGTATGACATTTTCTATAATTATGATTTAGAGGAAGGACCTCACAAACTGGTTATTAAATGGATTAATCCGAATGAAAAATATGCCGTTCAATGTAAAGACATGGTGGTTTATTCATCCACACCGGCAGAGCCAATCAATCCTTATAAATAAAAGAGAGAAGCCATGAATAGAAAAAACTACTCCTATTATTAGCCTTATTATTATTTTCCTACGGATTGTCATCATGTTCGTCTGATGATAACAATCCGTCCGAAGGCGAACAGACCGAGACACCGGAACTGTTTACCAAACGCTATAATCCCGATCAAAGTTTTTTACAGCAAAATATTAGGACAAGAAATCAAATATTCCGTATTACTGCCTCAAGAGTATCTATCGGAAAGTACGGGTAAATATGGAGTAGTTTTCCTTCTACATGGCTGGGGAGGAAACCAAAGTTCATGGGGACCTTCAGGTCTGAATATTCAAAAGCATAGCTGATGCGCAAACCAGCAATGGTAGTATTCGCCCATTGATCTACATCATGCCGGAAGGTTTCAACACTTATTTTTGCAACCGCTATGACGGAAAGTTCAACTATATGGATATGTTCATTAATGAACTCGTACCCCTGATTGATAAGCGGTTCCGAACAACAACCAGTAAGACGGAAAGAGCTGTTGCCGGGTTCTCTATGGGAGGTTTCGGGGCATTAAGTATAGCATCGCAACATCCTGAAACATTCTCGGTATCAATAGGATTAAGTCCCTCTCTAAATACAGATGAACAATACATCTCTTTGTCACAAGACGGTTGGAATCTTCAATGGGGAAACAACTTCGGAGGAAGCGGCCAGACAGGAACAGGCAGGCTGACAAGCTATTATAAAAGCCAATGTCCGCTACACTTTTTCAAGGATAAACCAAGTTCCACATTTCAAACAGTACGGTATTACATAGACTGCGGTGATGATGAAGAAAAAGAATATATGCAGGAAACGGTGAATTACATTCTCTATTACGGGACAAAAATATCAAGCACGAATATCGTGTACGAAACGGTGCCCATACTGACAGTTATTGGCGTGAATCCATGAAAGAGGCACTGCCTTTTATCGAACGTTCATTCAAAGGGAGAAAACTATCCGCAGGAAACTCTGAAAAAAAATTCACAGAGGAATTACATGCTACTAATAAAAACATAAAAAGTAGGTAATTCCAATATCGAACTATGGTTACCGGATGACTACAATTCCGAACTAACTTACAAAGTTCTTTATTACAGCAAAGGAGAAGGTAATGTTGATCTTACAACAAAGAAGGTAGCAGTGGCATTAGATTCTCTTATGCAAATCAAACGTATGTTAATCGCAGGTTTTAATGTGAAAGAAATGATTCTAAATGGAACAAATTTTTCAGCTATTACCGATGCTGTGGAAAAGACGGTTCATACGGAAAGCAATGCAGATTTCAGATTAGGATTAACATACGGTTCAGAAGCTAATTACTTATACAATCAGTCAACAGGCAATGCCCCTGCTATCAACTTTTTCTTTGCAGAAGACGCGGATATTATCAACCTTTCTGCCGAGAATCGTGCCAAAATCTATTATTTGGACATAACAGACGAAGGCAGCAACTACAATAGCATCTTTACTCTGTTCAATGGATTGCGAGGTGCAGAAGCTCCGGTGCAATATCGTGTCAGAAACGGGCTGGATAGTGAACAGTCCGCCCAAACAGGTATTTATTCAATGAGTTATTATATTGGTGAACAGTTAATAAAGAAATAATATGAAGAAGATACTGTTATATATTATCCTATTTCTATCAGGTATAGATGGAGCTTGGGCACTTCCCATAGAAAAAAGAAGGGATGAGTATTTACAGTCCGTCCCTAAAGCAAGAAGTCTCCTACTCCATTATCTTACCGGAAGGTTATGAACATTCAGAAACAGAATATCCAGTCTTATACATGTTTCATGGAATAGGAGGTGATTATACCAGTTGGCTCGAATACGGCAACGTTGCCCGTGTAATGGATAAAATGATAAAAGAAGGAAAGATTCAACCTTTCATTATGGTTATTCCTGACGGTTACCTGTCTTATTACAGTGACACTTATGATGGCAGTTCCCTTTATGAAACTTTCTTTATCAAAGAACTGGTTCCATATATAGATAACAACTATCGTACTCGCAAGGATATTAATGGGACGCTCGATCATTGTCTTCTCTATGGGAGGATTCGGAGCATTATCCGTTAGTTTGCGCAACCGCCACTTATTCGGCTCTGTCGTTGCGTTATCGCCATCCATCCGTACAGAAAAACAATACATGGAAGAAGGGCCACAAAAAGGATGGGACAATCAATGGGGACGGATTTTCGGAGGAGTGGGAAAGAATGGTAAGCAGCGCCTAACCAGTTACTATAAGCAACATTCACCCTACCACATTCTTTCCACCCTCCGCAATCCCGATTTAAAAGGATTTGGCATCATGCTAGATATTGGAGATAAAGAAGGTACTCTTTGCGAAAGTAATGAAGAACTGCACCGATTATTACTGGAAAGACAAATACCTCATGAATGGGAAGTACGTTCAGGGAGGACATGATTTCGCCTGCTGGAATACTGCACTGCCCAAAGCATTCAGATTCATAAACGAATATTTCAATGGGAAGCGGTCAGGAAATAGTGAGAGTAGTCTTCCGAATGAGACTCCGTTTATCCAAACAGCCAATGCAACGGTCTATTATCCGGAACAGGCTCAAGGAAGCACAAGAAAATATCCTATTATCTATGTACAGGGAGAAATTAACGAACAACAGCAAAAGGTTCTCGTCAGTCAGTTTCATCAAATGGTAGATGAGAATAAAACATGGCCTGCTGTTCTTTGTTTCGTAAAAGCTAACACAGACCTGTCAGAAACAATTTCTGATATAGAAAAGCAACTCTCCGGCATCAGAGGTTCCCAACGTATGCGGGCTTTAATCACTTTGGGAGATAATATCAAAGAAGGTATAGAAGCCATTCAGGGAGAAAATTTGTTTACCGGCATAGTCTGTGTAAATGCCATCGGCAACGAAAATGATGCTCAAAATCTTATAAAAGCAGTCAACTCTCACAAAAAGATATCCCAGATGCTGGATGGAGATACTCCCCGAATCAAAAAAGAATATGGTTTTAGTAGTAATATACATATCCTTTTGAAAGAATCGGACCTGGAACATGAGTTCCGGTCAAGAAAATGTAAGGAAGCCAATGTTTTCACTTATTGGGAAGATTGGATACTATATTTAAATAACAGAATTCATGTTTAACAATTAAATACTAATAGTATGTTCACAGTAAACAGTTATTTATTGGCAGTTATATTCTGCATCGTAACCATGATTTGTTGGGGTTCCTGGGGTAATACCCAAAAAACTAGTTTCCAAAAATTGGCGTTATGAACTTTTTTATTGGGATTATGTGATTGGAATGGTATTGTTCACCATCTTACTAGGCTTCACAATGGGTAGTCATGGAGATACCGGACGTTCATTCCTGGAAGATCTGGGACAAGCATCAGGAGACAGCATTGGTTGGGTTATCTTGGGGGGCGTAATATTTAATGCTTCAAACATTCTTCTTTCAGCGTCTATTTCCTTGGCTGGTATGTCTGTTGCTTTTCCTTTAGGAGTTGGCATTGCATTGGTATTAGGGGTAATCGTCAATTATCTGGGAATTCCAACTGGTAATCCTTTGCTTTTATTATTGGCGGTGTAGCTCTCATTGTTATTGCTATCATTTGCAATGGAGTGGCTTCCGGAAAAATGCAAAAGGGAGAAGAAAGCAGGAAAAACAACAAAAAGGGAATTATCATTGCATTAATTGCCGGTGTACTGATGTCTTTGTTCTACAGGTTCGTAGTGAAAGGTATGGACGTAGAAAACTTCAATTCTCCTGCTATAGGAATGATGACTCCTTATTCTGCCATCTTTGTTTTTTTTCAATAGGCGTATTACTAAGCAATTTTGTTTTCAACACATTAGTAATGAAATGTCCTTTTTGTCGGAGAAAAAGTCAGCTACTCCGAATACTTTAAAGGAAACACGAAAACTCATATATGCGGAATGCTTGGTGGAGCGATATGGGGACTTGGTTCCGCGTTCAGCTATATCGCATCAGGAGAAGCTGGTCCGGCGGTATCTTATGCACTAGGACAAGGCGCACCACTTATTGCCGCTATTTGGGGAGTATTTATCTGGAAAGAATTTAAAGGTTCAACGAAATCTGTTAATCAACTACTGGCCTTGATGTTTATCTTCTTCCTGGTTGGTTTGGGAATGATAGTAGTTGCCGGAAACTAATTATTAACCTTAAATAGAACAACATGAAAAAAGTATTTTTACTTATTAGCCATGCTGGCAGTAGTACTAGGTACGACTGCTTGCAGTGATGACGACAATCATCCCAGTACAAACATTCTGGATAAACCGGAAGTTACTGTTCCTGATGTAAAAGAGAGTTCTGCTGTTATTACATGGAAAGCCATAGGAAACGCAACAGCTTATATTTATAGCTTGAACAACGGTAGTGAACAAAGTACTGACCAAAATACAATTCAACTGACAGGTTTAGAGCCGGAAAAAAGTTATACATTCAAAGTAAAAGCTCAAAAACCGGATCAATCTATTTTGAAGATTCAGACTATGCAGAAATCACTTTTTTACAACAACCTCTGAAGTAACAGTTTATCGGATAGCCACTTTTGCGGACGACTGGGATAAATGGTATTACGAATATAATGACAATGGTACGGTTAAACGTGTCTACAGGCTATATGAAGGAGAGTTGGATAGAGAATGGCTCTTTGCTTATGACGGAAATAATATCACAGTGACAGGTAAGAACGCATATAACATGACTTTAAATGACCAAGGTTATGTTGCAACTTTTGTAGATGGTTCCAACACTTACGAATATACTTATGATGAGAATGGCTACATGACCAAAGTTGAAAAGAATGGCAATATTGCATCTAACATCACCATAGAAAATGGAAATATTATGCAATGGACCAGATTTTCAGATGGAGTAGAGCAGTTTAAGGTTCAGACCTATTCTGCCGTGCCTAATGTGAGCGGAGCACATTGCATCTATGCGGAAAGCAGTGGAGCTAGTCGTTGGCTGGTTGAAACTGGTCTCTTTGGAAAAGCTTCGGCTAATTGCCATACGAGCAGTGGTTGGCAACATTCATCCAGTACAGCTACTTACACATTCGAATATGACGAAAATAGTTGTATCAAAGAGGAAAGCAAAAACTATGACGGATATATAGAGAATTTCTATTATACATATTTCTCCGAATAGCACTTTATGAAATAACTAATTCATGGAGGTGTGTCTAGAAGTCTGGCGCACCTCCATGAATTATAAAGTTATTAGAGACTTTAGACTGTTATATCCAGTAAAACCTCTCCCCTTACATTCAGCACCTTAATCCTCAATTCATCGTTCTTCTTTTCCAGAATCATCACCGTAGCACTGTCCATCTTATATCCTCCACCAATAATAACTGGATAATTATTACCCAGTTCCCCTTTCGGATGGTAAGCGTATTTATGGGTATGTGCATTCAGACTGACATTAAAAAGGTGCTTTTTTCCAATAATTTAGTCCACAGATCTGCACAGAGATTCTTTTCATAATTACCGTAAAGCGGAATATGATGAATAAGGACACGTTTCTTTGCTTTCTTGAATTCTTTGGCAGACAGTTCTTTTTTTCAGAAAATCAACCTGTTCATTACGCAATTGAGTAAAATCGTTCAAGCCATAATAGACCCAATGATCGTCTGTTTTGTCTTCGCCACAGTCCAGCATGACAATACGGGTATCTCCCCAGTTGAAAGAACCATAAGTTTTATCTCCCACATAGTCGAAATGGTCACGCAAACCGATAGAATAGGCATTGCGGATTTCATGGTTGCCACGCATAAAGAAAGTCGGTATGCGATCGCCACACACTCCTTCGGTCAGTTCACTGATAAATGTGGTTGCCTGCTCGTGATCCACAGGATCATCCACACAGTCACCATTGAAAACAACAAAATCATACTTAACATCCTGTATTTGTTTACATAGAGTACGGAAAGTATTGGTATGTTGATGCAGATCATTAAAAACAATAGCGGTAAAAAGACTCTGTATCAGCAACAGGAAGAGTAAATTCACTGAAGGTCGATTGTGCTGTATTTCCAAATACCTTTTTATATGCCTGATAAAGCAACATCTCTTGCGAACACACACGATAATAATATTTCTGTCCGGGCTGTAAGCCATCTATACGTATTTTATGCAGCTTGTTATTGCAGACTACCTGTCCGTCAACAATAGTACGCGCACGTTCCAGCCGGGTAGTATCTGTGCCATATTCTACCCAACAATAAGCAGGAACAGTGGTTTCCCACATCACGGTCATTCCATTTCCAACCGGATTCTGCAAATAGGGTTTAGTACGGAATATCTTGTCTGCCTTTTCAGCGGTACGCAATTCCACAAGTATGGGACGATGGTCGGAAGCCATTGGCTCATTAACTACTCTCGCAGATATGACAGCAAATCCGGTAGCGTTGTTGCTTTGACGCGGCAATATAATCAATGGTCTCTTTTGGATCGGGAGCAGGATAAGTATGCTTTTCCGGATTGGAGAGTATTTGAAAAATCCTTTTGCAATTCTTTGATGAAATCGGATTCAGGTTCAGCATTCATATCCCCGGCTAGAAAAAGAGGCTTTTTATAGGAAGCAATCAATGACTTCACTATTTCCAAAGATTTCATACGGTCTTCTTCCGCTAATGACAGATGAGTACAACAATAAATATAATCCTCAAATTCTGCCAGAATCAAGGTGCGGGCCTCTTCTCTACCAGGTAAAGGGATAGTTTGTAAACGTAGCGGAACTTGCTTTGTCAACAGTCCGATTCCATATTTACCACCGTCAAAATCAATAGCAGGTGCAAAACAAGCATGCATTTGCGTACGTTCAGCTATTTCACCCAGCACATATTTCTGCCCGCTCCGACGGGTCATACTGTCTACCTCTTGTATAGCCACAACATCAGGAGAAGCATTATTTATCACATTGGCTACCGTTGAAAACTACAAATATCATCCATGCCATTCGCATTTTTAATATTATAAGTCATCAGTCTCAATGTATGTTGAGCCTGTACTGGAAAAAAATAAATAGGATGACGGAAATGAGTAAAAAGATCTTTTTCATGTTCTTCATTTTTGGGGGTTATGTTAAGTCCCCCAAAGGTAAGAAAAAAATAAAAAAGCCACAAAGATACGGATTCATACCTTTGCGGCCTCTTATTGTTAAGAATAACTTTTCTCTAAATGGGGGGATGAGAATAAAGCTATATTATTTACAAGGTCGATTTATTATCTTATTATTTCTTTTGCCACTTTGCGGCAGTATCCCACATTTGCGGATCTACGCTATTAAAGTGCCAAAAACCGATTTGAGAGATTCCCAGTTCATCAGCTAGTTCAAGTAGCGCTTCCGTACTTCTGGCATCACTTGCATAAAACAGATGCCGATTACCATCAGTACCATCATACAGATACATGTTTACCTTTTCATAACATAACCAGATAGGAGAAGGCAAAATTCCATTTATACTGTCAGGCACAGATTGGTAAATCTGCCTTCCCTTTGATGCCGCCAGTTACAGCATAATCATTTGCATAAGCAGGCAACGCCATCACTAATTTATCATTTGGAATATGTTTCATCCAGAAAAGCATCGCCTCTCTAGTCCATAGATAATTAGACGTAGGTCCAATGCCCATACAATCATCCCTATGTTTGAGCTCGGGCTTATCTATCCCAGGTGCAAAAATACATATCGTAACACATCACTCTAACTAAGTCGCAAGTAGTATTCAAAACTGCCGGATCGTGAAACATCTTAGTTTCGTTATCCTGATACAAAGCCGGATAAAAACTCACGCAATGGCTTAATTTCTTTCCAACAGCATGGAGTTCTTTTGAAGCAAGTTTCAGGAATTCGGTATATGCATCCTGAATATCAGGGTTCAAATGTTCGAGATCAAGATCTATTCCATCATATCCGTTTGCATTGCAATCACTTACATACTTCTCAACAAGCGCCTTTCTTTTCTGTGGCGTATCAATCGTTTCTTCATTCCCACCTACAGCCTGATATACTTCGATATGATTCTGATGACATTCATCGATAAATGATTTCGGAGGATTCCCGAAAACGCTAATGGAACTAATAATCTCTTTCACTGGCTCTATATCCTTAAAAGAGCTTCCATCTATATAGACATACCAAGGGAGCTACTTTCTTCTCCTGGGTGGTGGAAGAGAATGTTTCCTGCTTGCAGGAAACACTCGTCATTACCAACATTACACAGCATATAGCTGTTCCAATTATACTTAAATACCTCATTGAATGTAAAGTAAACTGTTATTCTTCATCATAATTATACTTCTTATATTCTATATAGTCATATTTAGCTGTATACGTTTTTGCCCAGTAGGCTTATCTCCTTGCCAGCCACCTCCATCAGCAAAGGTCATCATTGAGAATCCAAATTTAAACTGTGCCGGAGTATACCAAGTAGTAAATGTTTTCGCCACTTCACCGTCTATAATCCATGCCGCCCAATATGCACCATCTGCATTAAGTCTGAGGTCAATAGTCAGAGTATGTTTACCCGGATCAATAGGTACACCGTAAACTCCCATAGCTTCCGTATAACAACGTACCAGCATCTGACCAGGAACAGGAGGAACCGTACAAGCCGCACGATCATTTTCAGTACCCGAGAAAAAAACATAGAGAATGACCTTTCTTCAGCATTAGTTGCAGCGATATTACCACCTGCCAACCATTTTTCACCTACCCCTACCAAAGGAACATCTATTTACCATGTATATTTTTCCAGCTCCTATCTCCGGACCATAAACGAAGTTATTCCGTTAGATAGATTCAAACTTCCATCCGCAATCGTTCCTCCATTGTTAGTCCATCCAACAGGAACAAAACCAGCTTCCTCAAAGTCCCACTTCACTGTTGTTCCCTCTGGTTCGGGAGGAAGCTGACCTTCGATAATCGGCTTCATTGAATAATCATAAGGAACATATTCAAGATAATCAAATAAGGCATAATTTTCTTGAGTTGCCGCATGATCGCCCATACCATAAAGATTCTCGACACTAGATATAGCACGGAAATAAGCCTCTTCACCATAATCTAATTGTGCCCTCTTTAAAACTTTTACCATCAACCGACCACTCCGCCAGATATTTTTATTTTCTAACTTCAAATCCAATACAAACGTATGCCAAGCATCCCCTTAATAGGCGTGAATTCAGAGAAAAAAAGGATTAGCCTGACTAGTCACAAGGCACAGCATATCATCTGGTCCGGCACTATGTGCTGCACGGTCTGCAGCTGTACCGGAACAAATTTCAAAATCCAATTCATGCCCATCGTCAAAATATAAAATGCTCCAATACTAGCTCGGTCATTCATTCCGAATTTAGGGACATATATCCTCCATTCATAACGACCTGATCCGAATTGCGTTGTTGTCTGCACCTTGAAACGGTCCCCATTAGTACCTTCATACTCTTTACCTGGCCGGGTATAGATTCTTAACGCTTTTCCATCTTCACATTCGTCATTATCTACGATAGTGATCGGATTGATCCCTGCCACAAGTCCCGCGTTCTTTTGCAATCCAGTAAAGTCACCGTAATTATAAATGGTTTCCTTTATAGCCATCCTGAATAACTGTGATGGTTCGAAGTTCAGCACCTTTCGCCGCTATGGTCAAGGTTGCACTACGTTTTGGGCCGTTATTCTTATCAGCAGCAATTGTTAACGTACCATTACCAGTTCCTTCCAAAGGAGAAACAGTAAGCCAATACCACCTGCCTGATCCACTGCAACTTCCCAAGCTGCTTCTGACGTAATATCTACAGTCTGAACTTCAGTAGAGGAGACTCCGAATGTTAAAGCATTTGTGGAGATTCCGCATGCAACAATCTCTGTTTTCTCTTTGAAGCTATCACCGCATGATACTAAAGAGGCATTACATAATACACCTATTGCTAAATATAAATATCTTAGTTTCATAATGATTGTTTTTTTATTGTTTCATTCAGTTCTTCAAATTCGGATTAATAGACGAATCTACAAAAAGGACGGGGAAGATACATTTTACTGTCATTCCACGTACCAGATACGGAAACAGCTTCTTTCCTGAAGACTCCGGGAGCCACTTCAATCTCCGGATTTAATTTTCTGTATTCAAAATGATCTTTAATGCGATTCATGCGAAACATATCCCTTGCTCTAGTGGCAATATTTCCCCAATAATATCCCGGCTATTTCCCAGCCATGTTCATTATAGGCAGCTTCTGCCAGATCATCATACGACATGGTTGTCTTATAGATATCCCGGTCTGCAACAACAGATCCATTGGCACGATTGCGTACCTCATTCAATAAGTTGACAGCTTCCGTGATACTGCCTGTTTTTGAACGACCTACGGCTTCGGCATACCAGCAATATACTTCTGCCAAGCGAATAATCTGATGCGTCTTTTCTCCATTCTGATTCATCGAAATCTTCGGATTCGTATAGTCGAATTCTTCTCCAGTGGTCGTTTCTACTTTCTTCATGAAACAGGGAGCAACAACCACACGTGGCGCTTCCGGATTGGGGTCTTCCCACCAATCACGCAACTTAGTTTCATTCTTCAATATGATTTTCGGGAAATAAGATGCATCTTTGCGTGAGCCTTCCGGGAAATCATACCAGAATTTAATTTCTCCGTTCGTATCTCCCCATCCACCGCCACCATAAGCATAGTCTGCCAGAAATCAGCTAAAGGGGCATTGGTAAGTGCATCTATTCCCCAAATTATAGTAAACGCCAAGCAACACTTCAGGATTATTCTTATTATACTCCATCGAATATACTTGCTTATAATCAGGTAATAATTTGTAGTAGTAAGTACCTTTCTTCGCAGCATCGATTACTTCTTTTGCCTTTGCAGCGGCCAGTTGATAATATTCTGTTCCTTTGTTCAACGGCCATCCCGCCATTGCCATATACACATAAGCCAATGTTGCTTTTACAGCTCCTTGACTAACAGCAATGTTTACCCCATTTCTTGCGTAGGGTTCTTTAGTATAATTAGCAGGGACCATTGTTTCTGCCTTTTTTTCAGATCAGATACAATCAGCTCGTAAATTTCAGGAACGGTTGCCAATGGCATGTTGTAATTGATTTCATCTTTCACAACCATAGGTACCTCTCCCCAAGCCATTACAAAGTAAAAATAAGAATAGGCACGCCAATAATAAGCTTGTCCAATGGCTGCATCTTTCTCTTCTGGCTCACCTCCGGAGTTCGTCCGGCATTATCTATAATGAAATTAGCAGCTTTTACCAATCTCCAACGAGCACCCCACAATTCAGTCACCCAAGTGTTATTGTCCGAAACATTATAAGTATCTACCTCACGCAACCCCTGTTTATTAGCTGCAGGGTGTGTAGAAATATCATCACCCATCACTGATTCGAAACCTGCCCAGATATTTGCATACATATCACTCGCAACTTTGGAATACATTCCATTCAGAGCCAAGTCCAGATCACCTTTTGAATTAAAGAAATTAGTTACCGCCAACTGCCCCTTAGGATCTTCTGTCAGTAAATCCTGGCAAGACACCATCCAAAGTGCTATCAATGCTAGTCCGACAGATTTGAATATTCTATATATTGTTTTCATATCCATGTATAGTTAAAAAAGATTAAAAGTTAAGTTTCATACCAAAAGTGAATGTTCTTGGAACAGGATAAGATCCCATATCCACACCATTAAAGCCATAATCGGATTCACTGTACACTTCTGGGTCCATACCTGTGTATTTCGTTAATGTAAACAGGTTTTGAGCACTGACCGACAGTTGAATATCGGCTACTTTCGTTATCTTCTTAGGAATATTATACGTAAGGCTTATATTTTTCAGTCTCACAAATGATGCATCTTCAAGCCAGAAATCGGAATCAGGATAGTTTCTATTATCTGAATTTTTATGACTTGCATACACAGCATCTGCTTTATTGGCTACTTTATCCCAACTTTTGTAATAAGCATCGAAGCACGATAAAGAGATGAAGCGATATACACCTGTCATAGATCCCATCGCATAGCGGCTTACATTCAGTCTATCTTGTCCTAATGCAGCATTGATAAAGAGATTGAGCGTCCAGTTTTTCCAAGTGAATGTATTATTCCATCCGAAAAGTCCAATTAGGCTCGGCCTGCCCCTTTTAGTAACCAGATCGTCAGCACCCGGATTGGTTGTCAAACTTCCATTAGATTGATGTTTATACAAGTTGGCGCCCTGGTCATTAAAAGTTTGCCCATTCATAAAGATAGAAAGAGCCAATCGGATACCCTACTTTTTAATTTGAATGGGACCACCGCCAATACTTGTATAATTCTCCCAACGATAAAATCACTACCTGCCAGATCGATTATCTTATTCTTTAAATAAGATGCATTCAGCGATGTTTCCCAACCAAATATATCTTTGTCTGTCAAAGGAGTAGCTGTGATGGTGAATTCAACGCCAGAGTTTCTAACTTCACCTTGGTTGACCCAGAAAGAGCCACCTCCGTTATATTGAGGAGCAGGTTTGCGAAGCAACAGGTCCTTAGTATCCTTCCGGAACCATTCGGCTGTAAAACTCAAGCGACCGTCTAAAACACTGGCGTCCAAACCTATGTTATACTGATAGGTGCTTTCCCAAGTTACATCCGGTGTAGCGAGATTTCCAGTCCAATAACCGGTATGGATTGCATCGCTACCATAACCGTCATAATTTGTAGGAGCCAACATACCTAATGTTGTGTAAGCACCGATACTTTGATTACCAACAACACCAAAACTGGCTCTTAGTTTCAATTGCTGGACAATGTTTTGTTTGCTCATAAAGTTTTCTTTAGCAACATCCCAAGCAACAGCTGCTGACGGAAAATATCCCCACTTATTATTCTTCTGAAACTTAGATGAACCGTCGGCACGGAAAGTACCTGTCAGCATATACTTCCCTTTGTAATTGTACATAATTCGACCAAGCCCGGACACAATAGCTTCTGCGGAATAGCCATTCTCTCCATCGCGTGTCTTTGCATTTTTTGCATTCCAATAACCAACAAACTCATTGGCTAAATCACTTCCGGTCAATTTTAGATTTCTGCCTTCGGCACCACTTGCTTCAAATACAGCTGTTGCAGTCAGATGATGATCGCCGAAACTTGTGTTATAAGTCACATTATTGGTATTCTGCCAGAATAGATTCATCCTGCTCGCATTTTCCATACCACTAATTTGTCCGGGTTTTGCTAATGACGAGGTGAAAAGAGTAACTCGGAACATGAGAGTAATTAGCAGCACCCTGTACAGACAATGTCAACCCTTTTCATTATTTTGAAAGTCAAATCCATATTAGTATTCAAAAGCATACACGTATGAGTCACCATAATTTGCGACACGTGCACCATAAGGGTTTCCGTTTACTGAATTATAAGGGTCCATATTATAAACGCCCGTTACCGGAACTTTCATTTCCATCGTAGGAGAATAGTTCAGAAAGTTTCACTCATAATGTCAATACCCCCATTGTGACTGTGAGTACGTGAAGCATTAATTTTGGTAGAAAGTGTCAACCACTTGGTGAGTTCATTATCCAAATTTATCCGCAACTGTGCACGTTGATACTTGGTCGTGATGGTCATGGCTGTCATATTCAATACATTGGCTGAAATAAGATACTTATTTTTTTAGCCGTTCCACCCGAAAATACCTAATTTATAGTCCTGACTAATACCGGTCTGCAACATCAAATTCTGCCAGTCAATGCCTTTGGAACCATTCTTATAGGCTTCCATCTCATCATCTGCAAATGAGATACCATTATACTCCTTTAATGCAGTCGCATATTCATAAGCATTCAGTAAGTCATATTTTTTATTGAGGATGTTCGATACGCCTATAGCCACATCTGCATAAATCTGCACTTTTTACCTTCCACCCCTTTTTAGTAGTTACCAATACCACACCATTAGCGCCGCGTGAGCCATAAATAGCCGTTGCCGAAGCATCCTTCAGAACTTCAATAGATTGAATGTCAGCTGGATTTACATCTAGTCCACCAGACATAATGCCATCGATGACATACAGGGGTCATTGCTGGTATTAAGAGAAGTAGTACCACGAACACGAACTTTAACTGTACCACCAGGTAAACCATTTACGCTCGTCACTGCCACACCTGCAGTACGTCCTTGCAGAATATCTTCCACCCGCTTTACCGGCTGATCCTTAAATTGTTTGGAAGAAACAGAAGCCACAGCACCGGTTATATCTGATTTTTTCACTGCACCATATCCGATGACCACTACCTCACTCAATTGGTTCTGATCCTCCTGCATTGTAATCTTCAAACTGGTATTCGTTCCCAGTTTAACCTCTTTAGTCACGTATCCGATATAAAGAAAACAATAGTGTAGACCCAACAGGAGCACTAATCGAGAATTTTCCGGAAAGATCCGTTACGGTACCTGTTTGTGCGTCTTTAAGGGTTACGTTGACACCGATGACAGGTTCATTGCTGTCGGCATCCGTAACAGTACCCGAATACTGCTTTGCAACCTGTGCATAAGTAGATGTAACTGCTGCAAAAAGAAATAGTAGCAAAGCAGCCAAGCGTTTTTCTTAGATTATCCATATACTTTTCATTTAGTTAGAATATAATGATATTAGATTTTTAGGAATTTTAGATACAAGTCAAGGCATTCAAAATGTTCCCAACATTACTCCGCCTCTTCATTCTACAGTTTTAGGATGTATCCATAGTAAATAGTCTTTTTTTAAGGTTTAATACGTTTCGTATTTAGTGTTAACTGTGCAAATATAGGCGCAAAGCATGGAAATAGAGATCAAATAACATCCATAATTAGTCCGCTACTGTTCAAAAAGGATCATTCTGAATATCCTTTCGAGCTATCTAATGAGCTTTGTGGACAAAAAGAAGATGAAATCTATTGTACAGTTTCATAACTTCTTTTTATATTTGCTCTATCAAAAGAACATAACTATTGTCAAAAGCACACGTACTAAAGAGGTATTCTTTTCTAATCTGGATATTATTCTTTGTTCTTTCTACCAAGGCTGAACAACAAGACTACTACTTCAGACAAATTTCTTTGGAACAGGGATTGTCACAATCAAGAGTGCAGTGCATTTACAGAGATCATCAAGGAGTCATATGGATAGGTACCAAATGGGGATTAAATAGTTATGACCAATCTGAACTGAAAAGTTATTTTCATGACCGGGAGCAGCCCAACTCATTGCCCGACAATTTCATTCGTTTTATTACAGAGGATCGTTTAGGCGATTTATACGTTTCTACCAATAAAGGAATTGCCATCTACAATAAAGCAGAAAATCAATTTCAGCCATTGAAATATAACGGGAAGCCATTTAACGCTTGGTCTTATCTTCAAATAGGTGACAATTTCCTGTTTGGAGGAGAAGAAACTTTATACCAATACAATCTGACGGATAAAAATATTACGACGATCTTCCCCGACATTGATGGAGACAAGTTAAAATGTATCAACCGCATCTTTCAGTGGAGTCCCGATGTGCTGATAACCAGCAGTAAAAAAGACGGGCTTTGGATGTACGACTTGATAAAAAAGAAAATGTATCGATGTCCATTTGTAAAAGAGCGCGAGATAAACACCATATTTGTTGACTCTCAAAACCGGCTTTGGGTATCATTCTATGGCAAAGGAATAGCCTGCTACTCGAAAGAGGGGAAAAGGCTTTTCAGTTTATCCACCAAAAAATTCCGGGCTCAACAACGATATCATTTTTGATTTTCTTGAAAAAGACAACCAACTTTGGATAGCTACTGACGGAGGAGGTATCAACATACTTGACCTCCAGACTATGAAGTTCTCTTATCTTAAACATATTTTCCGATGACGAGCAATCCTTACCGAATAACTCTATCTACCGGCTTTATAAAGATCAGATGGACAATATATGGATAGGCAGTATACACGGAGGATTATTCGCCATCAAAAAAGTGTTCATCAAAACCTATAAAGATGTTCCACTGAACAATCCCAATGGAGTTAGCGAACGTACCGTGGTTAGCATCTTTGAAGATAAGGATACATTGCTTTGGATTGGAACAGACGGAGGAGGTATCAACTCATTTGACCAAAAACGAATACATTTCATCATTACCCTACTACATACGGGGGAGAAAGTTACCTCTATCACAGATTTTTTTTTCTGAAAATGAGCTCTTATTATCATGTTTTTAATAAAGGGGTATTTACCTTTAATAAGAGAACCGCACAGATGCAACCTTTTCCCCATTATCAATGACTCTATTTCGAAAAGAGAATTTTCATCCGGTGATTTGGTAAATCTATATGCTACAAAAAGATAATATTTACATATTAGGAGCAAAAAGTCTATATCTACAACAAGCATACCCGGCAAACATCTATTCTCTACGCACCCCAAATAGACATTCAACGCCAAATAGCTATGCAGGCAATTTATTCCGACGATACGCATCTGTATCTAATGGGAACCAATAACCTGTTTAAACTAAACTTCAAAACTAACGAACTATCTTCATTAGTCAATATGAAAGAGGGAGATGATTTCACATCGGCCTGCCGGGATGATAAAGGTAACTTCTGGATAGGAAGTAATTTCGGACTGCTCTTCTATAATAAACAGACTGGAAAAACAGAAAAAATACATACCAACTTGTTCAACAGTGTATCCAGCCTTGCCTATGATAAAAAAAGGAAAAGTCTGGATAGGAGCGCAGAACATGTTCTTTTCTTTGCGTATATTATCAACGAAAAACGTTTTGTTATCCTACGAATCCGATGGAGTTCCTTCCAACGAATTGATATTTACCCCTATTCCTGCTCTTCGTACTCCCAATCTGTATATGGGAGGTACTATGGGACTGGTACGCATTAATACGGATATTATTTTCGAAAGTAATTCGTCTCCTATTCTCAAGCTACTTGAAGTAAAACTGAATGGTAAATCAACTCCCCTGAAACAGGTTAATAATAACTGTATTTCGATTCCTTGGAATCATTCATCGTTCAACATTAAAGTGATTGCTGACGAAAAAGAACTCCTTCCGAAAACACCTTTTCCGGTATGTCATCACAGGAAAAAAGACAAAAATGGTGATCGAGAGTTATCTCCAGACACTCGAATTGGGTACATTAGCATCAGGAGAATATACCATCAGCGTATCCTGCGACACCTCCAACGGTGAATGGAGCCAGCCGATAGAGATCTTAGCTATTATAGTCTCACCTCCTTGGTGAAATCTATCTGGTTTATTATACTATGCATTTTCTTTGCATTTTTAGTGGCAGGAGTGGTCTTCTTTTTAGTTTGATAAGAAAAAAAAAATCGGCTGAAACGTGAGATGCGGGAACATGAGAAGAAGATATATGAAGAGAAAATACGCTTCTTAATCAATATCAGCCATGAGCTACGTACCCCTTTGACACTCATCTATGCTTCCCTGAAACGAATTCTCAATAAAGAGGTGAAGCAAGACGAGCTACCGGAATATCTACAGGGAGCATTCAAACAGGCGAATCAGATGAAAGATATTATCAACATTGTGCTTGATGCACGCAAAATGGAGGTAGGACAGGAAGTGCTACACATCTCTTCGCATCCTTTACACAAGTGGATACAGGAAGTGGCAGAAACATTTCAAACTGCATCTAAAGCCAAAGAAATTGAAATTACATACGACTTTGACGACAGCATACAATATATCGCGTATGATGACACCAAATGCAAAGTTGTTCTTTCCAATCTGATTATGAATGCTTTGAAATATAGTCCCAATCAGACTCGTATCGTCATAAAAACAATCCGTACAAATGAAAGTATACAAGTACACGTACAAGACCAGGGAATTGGATTGGATAATGTAGATATAAAAAAGCTCTTTACCCGTTTCTACCAAGGCAAACATAATGAGGGAGGAAGTGGTATCGGTTTATCTTATGCTAAAATGTTGATTTGACTTACATGGAGGCAGGATGGGCGCTTTCAATAATAAAGACAGAGGGGCCACATTCTTTTTATGAAATACCGGCTAATCTACAAGAACAAGAAGTATCATGTCCTCAACATTCCTACCTCAACGAACTTTTAAGTTCTCCGGAAGAAGAAGAGAAAATAGAATCCGGTTCTTTCTCTCTACAAGGATATTCACTGTTGATTGTAGAAGACAAACAGGACTTAAGGGAATTCTTAAAAAGATGCCCTTAAAGATAAATTCAAGAAGATCTATCAGGCAGAAAATGGACTGGTAGCATTGGAAGTTATTAAGCAACAGCAACCGGACATTATAGTAAGTGATGTAATGATGCCACAAATGAATGGCTATCAGCTATGCAAGGAAATTAAAGAGAATCTGAATATTAGCCATATCCCTGTTATTCTACTTACCGCCAGAGCCGATTCTGAAAGCCAGATGTTAGGATACAAATTAGGAGCTGATGCCTATTTACCCAAACCATTTTGAAATGGAAATGCTCCTTAGCGTGATCCAAAACCAGATGAGAAATCGTGAATATATTAAATCCAGATACAGGGGCAATCAATTCATTCTGTCTCCGCAAGAGGCTACTTTCAGCAATGCGGATGAACAATTTATGATTAAATTGAATGAAATGATCGATCAGAATCTGTCTCAACCAGATCTGGACGTAAAATTCCTGACTGCTCAAATGGCTATGAGCCGGACATCCTTATATAATAAGATCAAGGAACTGACCGGCATGGGAGCAAACGATTATATCAATCGTAGAAGAATCGACAAAGCAATCATTCTTTTTAACTCAGTCTGACATGAGCATTACTGAAATATCAGAGCAGGTAGGTTTCACTTATCAACGATATTTCAGTACGTTATTTAAAGAAATGAAAGGAATGACTCCTTCTCAATTCAGAGCACAACATGGTTCCACCCAACAACAATCAGAGTAGATTCAGCACTTTAGTTTATCATTTATATAGAAATTATACTCCCCGGAACAGAGCGATTAGGATTTCCAGTGCAGATTTGGACGTTTCATGATTTGAAATGACTAAAATCTGATGAGTAGAATAAAGCATTCGACTACTTTTTGCAGCAAGCAATTGATAGAAAACGAATACACTTAAATTCAATTATTATGAGAAACTACTATTTAACTCTGTTACTAATATGCATTTGCGGCCTTTGCTTTGCACAGCAACAGACCAATGACATCAGTACTAAAAATCCGCCAAACAAAGAATGGAACTTCAACAATCTGGATGGATGGGAATACGGACATCAAGATAACAACCCGGATAATCAATGCATATTAGAGAATGGTTACTTACGGATCTTTACACGGGCTAACTCGGTGGATCGGAAAAAGGTTCACACTGTAGAACGGATTTATACAACAGGAAGATATACCTGGCGTACTCATATCCCGCAAATGGGAATAGGGAGATCAATGTAGCGTGGGTTCGTGGATATACCATGACGACCAACATGAATTGATTTTGAAGTCGGATATGGTAAAGATACAGTTCGCAAGGAGTTAAATGCAACTCCCGACGAAATGATTGCTTATATGACATCGCAGGCATATCCTTTTTCTTCCGTTCCTGTAGTAATCAAGACCGGATGGCATCTGTTCGAAATTGATCTGACATTAAAAAACGGGAACTATTACATCACCTGGTTAATAGACAACGAGCCCAAACATGAACTTCAACTGGAATTTGGGAAAAGACATTGCATTCCATATTTTTTGCAGTGTAGAGAATCTTAAATTTATTGGAGAACAACCGGCACAGCAGGAAAATTCCGGATTGTTTGATTTCGTCAGATATACATATCATGACTAAATATCAAATAGCCCTCGCTACAAATCTGTAACGAGGGTATTTTTTTAGAGGAGTCATTCCTCCTCTTGCTAATGTTATGTTTATGTGCTTTTTATATCTGAATATGTCAATCAGATAATCCCTCTCACTCTAGGTCGTCAAATGCAGAAAGCGCAGCTTTCGCTCCTTCGCCCATAGAGATAATGATTTGCTTATAAGGAACCGTAGAAACATCTCCAGCTGCATAGATACCCGTCACATTCGTACGGCAATGCATCAATCATGATTTCGCCCGAACGGTTGGTTTCCACTATGTCGCGGAATACACTGCTATTCGCAGAAAGCCCGATCTGTACAAATACACCATCCAACTCAACCAAACGTTCTTCTTCCGTTTTACGGTCCTTGATGCGTAAGGCTGTCAGTTTATCACCGTTGCCTATCACTTCAGTAGTCTGTGAACTAACAAACACTTCCACGTTCGGCAATGATTTAAGTCGATCTTGAAGTACACTGTCTGCTTTCAACTCATCCATAAATTCAAAAACAGTGACTTTGGAGCAGATACCAGCCAAGTCAATCGCTGCCTCAATGCCGGAATTTCCTCCACCTACTACTGCTACATGCTTTCCCTTATAAAACGGCCCATCACAATGAGGGCAGAAAGCAACACCACGACCGATATACTCCGCTTCTCCCGGAACATTCAGTTTACGCCAGCTTGCACCGGTTGCAATAATCAGTGCCGGAGCCAGGAATTTCTCACCAACAGAGGTAGTGATCTGCTTTTGTTTTCCAACCACTTCTACTTTTTCTACTTTACGATGCTCCAGCAAATCCACCGGATAACGCAACAAGTGAGTTTTCAGATTATCGGCAAGTTCATTTCCTGTCGTTTCCGGAACAGAAATTAGATTTTCAATACCCACCGTTTCTTTTACCTGTCCGCCAACACGCTCGGCCACGATAGCTACACGCAACCCTTTACGGGCAGAATAAATAGCTGCCGATACTCCTGCAGGTCCTCCACCGGCTACAATCACATCATATTCTTTCACCTCTGCATTCGCTTTGGTTTCGTCAATACCATATTGATCTTCCAACTTGGCAAGCAATTCGCCAAATTCACCACGGCCTACATGAAGCAATTTTTCCATCTGCAAAGACAGAGGGTACTCCTTGTATCTTCAGTGCATCTACTTCATCCTGATAAAGCGCGCCGTCTACCATTTCATGAGTAATAGCAGGATTCAAAGTGACCATTGCATTCAGAGCCTGCACTACGTCAGGACAGTTCGTACAAGTCAACGAAACATAAGTGGTCAGATGTATCGGGCCTTTCAGTGCTTTCACACGGTTGCAAACGGCCTCATCAGGAAAGTTCTTTCCTTTGCCATCCAGATTCAGGATAGCCAAAAGCAATGATGTGAACTCATGTCCGTTAGAATACCCCGAATGTGATTCCGGTACGATCACTATTCTTTAGTAAAGTAAACTTCAATGCTTCTCCCTCATTCACTACACAAGTGATATGATCGGAACAATCCGCTACATCTCCCAGCAGCTCCAATAATTCTGTTTTGTTTTCGTGGCTGGATGATACGGATATATCAAAAGTAAAGTTTGCCTCCAGCCCAGCAAAAATACCCCTTTTAATTGTTCTTTTAATGCAGATTCTAACATATCTTTTTTCCCTTTCATTTTTTTTTAAAAGAAAGGCCGGCAGCGTCTCCGTTACCGGCCTCCCATAATCACCATTATCAAGATCTATCAAATCTTACCTACCAGGTCAATGCTTGGTTTCAGGGTAGACTCACCCTTCTTCCATTTAGCCGGGCAAACTTCTCCGTCATGGCTGGCTACAAACTGTGCAGCTTCCACTTTACGAAGCAATTCACTTGCATCACGGCCAATATTGTTATCATTCAGTTCCACCACTTTAATCTTTCCTTCCGGATTGACAACGAATGTACCACGATAGGCCATACCTTCTTCTTCGATATATACACCCAGTGCACGGCTCAAAGCGCCAGTCGGGTCTGCCAACATCGGATATTGAATCTTGCGAATACTTTCAGAAGCATCATGCCAGGCTTTGTGTACGAAATGCGAGTCAGTACTTACCGAGTAGATTTCTACACCCATCGCCTTTGAACTGATCGTACTTTTCAGCCATATCTACCAATTCCGTCGGACATACAAAAGTAAAGTCAGCAGGATAGAAGAAAAGAATTGCCCATTTACCTTTCAGGTCGTTGTTGGTTACTGTCTTGAAGGCTCCGTTGTGAAAAGCCTGAACGCTGAATTCAGGAAGTTGAGAATTTAAAATTGGTTCCATACTCTTTATTGCTTTTATTGTTATTAATTGATTTGACTTATAACATCAGAAACAACGTTTTGTTTTTTTGTTTCTGATGCAAAGATAAAAGGCAGAAACCCCGCCTTTGCAAAAAAGCCCAATCGAATATTTCTATGCGGTGATAGATGAAATTAATAAAAGCATTTTATACCTTTGCATGCATAAACAAAAATCTGGAAAAGATATACGATTATGGAACATCCTCTTGACCAATTCTTATATTGCCCTGAATGTGGTTCCTCTCATTTTGAGATTAACAACGAGAAATCTAAAAAATGTGCAGATTGCGGCTTTGTCTATTATTTCAATCCTTCTGCCGCCACAGTAGCACTCATCTTGAATGAGAAAAATGAACTGCTTGTCTGCAAACGTGCCAAAGAGCCAGCCAAAGGGACTCTCGATCTTCTCGGCGGATTCATCGATATGAATGAAACAGGCGAAGAAGGTGTTGCCCGCGAAGTACTGGAAGAAACAGGGCTGAAAGTTAAAAAAGCCGTTTACCAGTTCACACTTCCCAATATTTATGTTTATTCAGGTTTCCTTGTACATACTCTCGATATGTTTTTCCTCTGCACTGTAGAAGACATGAGCCATTTCTCCGCCATGGATGATGTAGCAGATTCTTTCTTCCTACCTCTCTCGAGATTCATCCGGAAGATTTTGGGTTGGATTCTATCCGTCGCGGACTTAGCTTGTTTCTAGCTCAATGCCGCTAAGATAATCTCATCAGCCTGATAGATTGAGAGTATTTCATCTATAGTTATGTCCCATTTTTAAGATATTCCTCCAAAACATCAGATAAAAAAATAATGATCTGGAGAATAAAATGCATAAAAACATGCAACTGTATGCAAAATCACAGGCTAATACCGTATAAATTCAAGTCGAATATGCATCTTTTTCTATCAAGAAAGGATTCGTTGGTTTAAAACCAAGGAGTTCTTCCCCACCGAGGAACGCTTCCTTTCTCACCGACGAAGCAGCTTTTTGCTCGGTGAGGAAGAAAAATAAGGGAAAATTAAGACCGTTTTTCTTCTATTTCATCACAAATATCGAAAAGGCAACAAACAACAAAATGCCAGTTTCTAACCACATTTCAGTTTACACAACAAGTGAAAAAGAAGAAAAGCATTACAATTTAATCGACAAACATCTCCTATAACAAAAAGAAAGAATTTCGCACCTACAAATCTCTGCGTTTTTTTATATTTCTCAATCCCTCCCAGTAATTACGCCTTTTATTCTCGTTTAAATATTCCTTTTTCTTAAGATGGGCCATTTTTCAGTAGCCAATTGATGTATTTGTAAAATAGAAGTTCATCTCAACCAAATAGATCAAAAGTAATTTATCACATAATCTTAAACAATCATATTATATTACTATAAATGAACAAAAATACAACATATTGTGTTATCTTTGTAACCACCATTAATTTAATGGCCATTAAATTAACCGCCATTAAGATAGCAATAATATGAAGTTCTACGACCGAAAGAAAGAAATGGCGATACTGTATGCAGCTAAAAAGCAATCACAAACGAGCGCTTGCTTTACTGTAATGACCGGACGCCGACGAATCGGAAAAACAGCTCTACTCTTAGAGTCCGTCAAAGACACCCGATTCGTATATATATTTGTAGCAAGAAAGAGTGAAGTCCTGCTTTGCGCACAATATCAACCTGTCATTCAGGAAACGCTTGGCATTCGTATCTATGGAGAAATCAGAGAGTTCGCACAGCTCTTTGAACTGCTGATGCAACATTCCCAAAAAAGGAAAATTTCTAACATTAATCATTGACGAATTTCAAGAATTTCTCTATATCAATCCGTCTATCGTCAGTGACATACAACGTATTTGGGACCAATATCACGCGACTTCCAAAATCAATTTCATTGTATGCGGTTCCGTTTATTCAATGATGAAAAGAATATTCGAAGACCGCAAGGAGCCACTATACGGACGCCTTACCGCCCGAATTGCTCTGCATCCATTCACCACCACCGTTATCAAAGAGATTCTAGCAGACCATGCCCCCCAATTCACATCGGAAGATTTGCTTTGCTTGTATTTGCTGACAGGTGGAGTAGCCAAATACATCACCCTATTGATGGAAGCGAAAGCATTTAATAAAACTGCCATGATAAATTATGCGCTTTCCGAAGGCTCACCATTTCTGACAGAAGGCAAAGACATGTTGATTTCCGAGTTCGGGAAAGACTATGCCAATTATTTTTTCTATCCTATCTCTCATTGCAGAAGGAAAAACAACACAACGAGAGATTGATTCCATCATCAATAAAAACACCGGTTCCTATTTAGCCAACCTTGAGGATGAATATTCATTAATCAAAAAAAAGTGAAACCGATGTTCGCTAAACCTAATAGTCGTGCTACCCGTTATTGCCTGCAAGACAATTTTCTACGATTCTGGTTTCGCTTTATTTTCTCAAACAACGCAGTACTAGAAATGGGGAAAAACCATTTACTGATAGAATATGTAGAAAAAGAACTATGAACAATACAGCGGCCTATTGTTAGAAAAATATTTCCGTGAACTTATCGCTGAAGAAGAGGAAGTTACCGACGTAGGTAACTATTGGGACAAAAACGGAGAAAATGAAATAGACCTGATCGCCCTCAACCGGTTTAACAAAACAGCACTTATCGGAGAAGTAAAAAGAAATCCGAGAAAAATAAGTATCCCGGCATTGGAAAAGAAAGGAGAAACTTTACATAAAGAATTAAATGATTATAAAATAACTTTCAAAGGATTCTCATTGAAAAGATATGTAGTACTTTTGCATAAACACCCGATTATGAAAAAAGAAATTACTAGACTCATTTGTGCCACTATCTGTTGCGCACGCATTATAGATTTGCCCAGACAGGTGATAAATTCACTTCGGCTGACAACCTTTATAAAGAAGGGAAAGAACTTTTCCAGGAAAAGAATTATGCAGCTGCTCTGCCGGCATTGAAAGCATTTGTAAAACAAAAGCCTGTAGCCAGCCTTCTTCAGGACGCAGAATATATGCTAGTCAGTTCGGCTTACGAACTGAAAGACAAAAACCGCATCGAACTCCTCCGCAAATATCTCGACCGTTATCCTGATACTCCATACGCTAACCGCATTTATGCGCTGTTAGCCTCCTGCTACTTCTACGAAGGAAAATACGATGAGGCTATGGCACTCTTCAACTCTACCGACCTCGATTTGCTAAACAATGAGGAACGGGACGACCGCACTTATCAACTGGCTACCTGTTATCTGAAAAACCGATAATCTACGAGAAGCAGCCATCTGGTTTGAAACTTTGCGTGCCAACAGCCCCAAATACGCCAAAGATTGTGATTACTATCTTTCCTACATCCGCTATACACAAAAACGTTATAGTGAAGCATTGAAAGGTTTCCTTCCCTTACAGGACGACTCGAAGTACAAAGCACTCGTCCCTTATTACATCGCCGAGATTTATGTACAGCTCAAGAATTATGATAAGGCACAAATCGTAGCACAGAATTACCTGTCGGCTTACCCGAATAACGAGCACGACGCCGAAATGTACCGCATCCTAGGAGATGCCTACTACCACTTCGGGCAATATCCCCAAGCCGTAGAAGCATTCAGCAATTACTTGAATAAGGATCGCTCGGCTCCCCGCCGTGATGCCCTTTATATGCTGGGACTTTCTTACTATCAAACAAAAGTATACTCCAAAGCAGCCGAAACATTAGGTAAGGTAACAACTGACAACGATGCCCTTACCCAAAATGCATATCTCCACATGGGACTCTCTTATCTGCAACTGGCAGAGAAAAACAAAAGCACGCATGGCTTTTTGAACAGGCAGCCGCCTCCAATGCCAATATGCAAATCAAAGAACAGGCAGCTTATAACTATGCGCTTTGCCTGCACGAAACTTCTTTTTCTGCCTTCGGCGAGTCTGTCACTGCTTTCGAGAAGTTCCTGAATGAATTTCCGACCTCTCCATACGCCGAAAAAGTAAGCAGTTACCTGGTAGAAGTTTATATGAATACCCGCAGCTACGATGCCGCATTAAAATCTATCGACCGGATTGCCAAACCGAGTGCCCAGATACTGGAAGCCAAACAGAAGATATTATTCCAGTTAGGTACACAGTCTTTCGCCAACGCCGACTTCGAACAGGCTCTTAAATACCTGAACCAGTCTATCGCTATCGGACAATATAACCGCCAGACCAAGGCAGACGCTTACTACTGGTGTGGAGAGTCCTATTACCGTCTAACCGAATGGTAGAGGCCGCACGCGATTTCAATGCTTACCTGCAACTGACCACCCAACCCAATAACGAAATGTATGCGCTTGCTAATTACAACTTGGGCTATATCGCTTTCCATCGGAAAGACTATACGCAGCAAGCAATTATTTCCAAAAATACGTCCAATTGGAGAAAAGGAGAAAACACAACGGCGCTTGCCGACGCTTACAACCGTATTGGTGACTGCCACCTCCATGTACGTAACTTTGAAGAAGCCAAACAGTACTATTCGCAAGCCGAACAGATGAATACTCCTTCAGGAGATTATTCTTTCTATCAGCTCGCTCTCGTATCCGGCTGCAGAAGGACTACACCGGTAAGATTACCTTATTGAACCGCTTGGTAGGAAAGTACCCGCTTCACCTTATGCTGTAAACGCTATTTATGAGAAAGGACGTTCCTATGTGCTGATGGATAACAACAATCAGGCTATCACCTCCTTCAAGGAACTGCTGACTACAAATATCCCGAAAGCCCGGTCAGCCGAAAAGCTGCCGCAGAAATCGGTTTGCTGTTTTATCAGAAAGGAGATTATAACCAAGCGATCGAAGCATATAAGCAAGTTATCGAGAAATATCCGGGCAGCGAAGAAGCACGCCTCGCCATGCGTGACTTGAAGTCTATTTATGTAGACTTAAACCGTATTGATGAGTTTGCCGCTTTAGCGAATGCCATGCCGGGACACATCCGTTTCGACGCTAACGAACAGGATTCGCTTACGTATACCGCTGCCGAAAAGATTTATATGAAAGGCAGAATGGAAGAAGCCAAAACAAGCCTCAACAAATACCTGCAGACTTTCCCGAAGGAGCTCAGTCTGAATGCACATTACTACCTCTGTCTGATCGGCAGTGAGCAGAAGAATTATGATATGATTCTCCTCCACTCCGGCAAATTACTGGAATATCCAAACAATCCATTTGCGGAAGAAGCACTGATCTTGCGTGCTGAAGTGCAATTCAACCAGCAAAATACGGCTGAGGCACTGGCAAGTTACAAAATGCTGAAAGAGAAAGCAACCAATGTAGAACGACGCCAGCTTGCTGAAACGGGTATTCTGCGTTGCGCCTTCCTATTGCGAGACGATGTAGAAACAATCCATGCAGCTACCGACTTGCTTGCAGAGCCCAACTTAGTCCGGAGCTAAGAAATGAAGCGCTCTATTACCGTGCTAAAAGCTTATACTAACCAAAAAGGCTGACAAGAAAGCAATGGACGACTATCGCGAATTGGCTAAGGACACACGTAACTCTTACGGTGCCGAAGCTAAATATCAGGTTGCACAATCCCTCTACGACGCAAAAGAATATGCTGCTGCGGAGAAAGAGTTGCTCAACTATATAGAACAGAGTACGCCACATGCTTATTGGCTAGCGCGCAGCTTTATCCTTCTATCCGACGTCTATCATGCTACGGGTAAAGATCTGGACGCACGCCAATACCTGTTGAGCCTCGCAACAGAACTATCAAGGTAACGACGATATTGAGAGCATGATTGAAAGCAGACTTAAGAAACTGAAAACTGAAAATTGAGAATCAAAAAACAGAAATGTATGAAACGAGCTCATTATATAATAGGAGGACTTACATTGGCAATCTCAATGCCATCAGCTCTCAAGCCCAAACCACCCAACCGAAGGATACGAACAATGACCCGCACGGTCGTTGTGGAACAAGAATATAACCCGGACATTATGGATGCTTCGAAAGTGAACGTCCTGCCTAAAGTAGAAGAACCGACAGTGAGCAAGAAAGAAGTAGAATATGCTACAACATTCTTTCCGGCCACTTCCGTTCCAGCAGGCCTGATGCGCCCCTATACCGGAAAAGAAACACAACCCGGCAGCACTCCCGGATATGTACGTGCCGGTTATGGCAATTATGGCAATCTCGATATACTCGCCAATTATCTATTCCGTCTGTCTGAGAAAGACAAATTGAATGTACGCTTCCAAATGGATGGAATGGATGGACGGTAAACTAACGCTTCCTTTCACAGACTCCGAAAAATGGAATGCATTTTATTATCGCACACGCGCAAATGTAGATTACACACACCAATTTAACAAGCTGGATTTGAATATTGCCGGTAACTTCGGACTGAGTAATTTTAACTTCAAACCGGGAAGTGCGAACAGCAAGCAAAAGTTTACATCCGGAGATTTTCATGCCGGCATTCATTTCATCGATGAAACCGCTCCCTTGCGTTTCAATGCCGAGACGAATCTGTTGATGTACGAACGTCAGCACAATATGCTCAATGAACATACAGACAATACATCGCTTAAAGAAACAATCATACGTACCAAAGGAGATGTCACAGGAGCGATCAACGACCAGCAATCGGTTACTATTGCATTAGCTATGAACAATTTCTTGTACAGCGGATATACAAAGAATATCTCCACTGGAGATGAATACTTCAAAAACTACACAACGCTTCTTTTAAATCCATATTACGAACTGGATAATGATGACTGGAAATTACACGTCGGCGCCAATGTGGACTTATCTTTCGGATTCGACAAAACATTCCGCGTATCACCGGACATCACTGCACAATACATATTCTCTGACAGCTATGTAGTTTATGCCAAAGCAACAGGAGGGAAACTTCTCAATGATTTCCGCAGATTGGAGAGTATTTGTCCTTATGGCGAACTAGCGGACGCCCATCTTTCTTCCACCTGGGGATATGTGCAACGTCCTTACGATACACACGAACAAATTAATGGTACGCTCGGATTCAAGGCCAGTCCTTATCCGGGAGTATGGTTCAATATATACGGAGGCTACCAGAACTTGAAAAATGACTTATCTTATTCAGCTTTCGGAAGAGCGAGTGTTACCCATTTCGAATCCTATCTGAATTTCTCGCAAGATAATACAGACAATCTTTATGTCGGAGGTGAAGTTAGTTACGACTATAAAGAAATCGTGTCTTTATCTGCCAAGTACACTTATCGTAAATGGGACAGCAAAACAGAAGAATATCTGTTGGCTGTAAAACCTGCCAGCGAAATGTCTTTCAACGTTCGTATTCATCCGATTTCCGCCTTGAATATCAATCTCAGCTATGACTACATCAACAGGGAAGAAGTGGAAGGATACGCAAAAATGGCTGCTATCAATGATTTGCACATTGGGGCAAGCTATAATGTGTTCAAAGGAGTATCGGTCTATGCGCAAGTACACAATCTGCTGAACAAGAAGTATCAATACTATTTAGGTTATCCTGCCGAAGGATTCAATTTCCTAGGGGGCTTGAGTTTCCGGTTCTAAAGTCATCAAAAAGATAAATCATAGCAAAATAAAATATGAGAAATGCTCATTCCACACAATACGGAATGAGCATTTTCTATTTATATAATAAATGTATCGTTACTGTCTCTGTTGTTCATCAATCTCTCCTCCCTTACTCCGTTCATCATACTTAGAAGGAAGCACACCAAATTGCTCTATGAAATGCTTACGAAATGTATTAGGGTCGTTAAACCCGACCATTTCAGATATTTCCAAAACAGAGTATTTATGCTCCATGATAAGCGAAGCCGCCTTACTCATCCTTATACTACGAATCACTTTAATAATAGAAAGCTCACTTCGTTCCTTAATTTTCCTGTATAAAGTTGGTTGCGACATATTCAACCGTTCGGCAAGCATTTGCACACTAAAATCCTCATTAGCCAGATTGGCTTCTATGACATTAATTACTTTTTGCATGAAATCATCCCCCTCTGTTTCCTGCGCCGTTTGCTTCAACATCAACGATTTTGTATAAATCCGTTTCAAATGTTCTCTGCGCAGAATCAGATTTTCGACTTTAGCTTTCAGTATTTCCGGATTAAAGGGTTTCATCATATAATCATCCACTCCAAGCTGTGCTCCCCGTATTATATCCGCATCTTCCGCTTTTGCCGTCAACATTAAAATAGGGATATGTGCTGTCTCCACCTGCTCCCTGATTTCCTTGCAACAGGCAAAACCGTCTTTTACCGGCATCATAATATCGGAGATTATTAAATCCGGCAAATGTCGCATAGCCTGTTGCACCCCTTCTTCACCGTCGGCAGCCTCCAATACATTATATTTATTCTGAAAAAAGACTCACAATATACTGCCGGATATCCGGGTTATCTTCTACAACCAGCAAAGTTGTTTTTATACCTTGCAGCAGATAGTTCTTCTTTTTATTTACCTGTTCCGGTACGGCAGGTTCGTCCGTCGGACTTGCGTTGTCATCCACCGATTCATAAACCGTTTCTTCACAGTTATCGTCGGCAAAATGGGCTTTCCCTTTCGGGAAATTCAAGCTAAAGCTACTTCCCTTTCCCAATTCGCTTTGTAAGTCTACTGTCCCGTGATGCATATCCATCGTATTCTTCACAATACGCAAGCCAATACCGACTTTAGTCGAAAAGGAAGGGGCCGCCCCTCCGGTAACAAACGAGTCGAATACCCGATGTTGCAATTCAACCGGAATCCCTCTGCCCGTATCGGAAACTACAATCCGGCAATAATCCTTTTCATCCATTGTATTCTCCATTACAGCAAGAGTGATGTTACCTCCCGCTTCCGTATATTTAAATGCGTTCGACAATAAATTGCGTATAGCAGAAGCGACTTTCTCAATATCCACCCATAGAGGAATAGATTTATCCGGCAAATCAAGAACGAAATCAATCTTTCGCGACACCGCCATTTGTCGGAAAGTAGTCGCCGTTTCTTTCAATAGAGCCACGACATTCACTTCGGAAAGACATAATTTCATCATCCCCGCCTCAATCTTTTGCACACTCAACAAATCGTCTACCAAACGGTGAAGTGAATTACCATTTTCATACATCAGCGACAAAGCCTTATAATCAGGGTCAGTATTTGTCTTTCGATGTAACAGTTCCTGCAACGGAGAAAGTACCAATGTCAACGGAGTCCGCAACTCATGAGCCACACAGGTAAAGAAGTTCTCCCTCTCTTCCCGAATCTGTTTTTCCTGCTCACGCTCCATATTGGATATATGCAATTCATGTTTCAGGAGTAATTCGCGTTTAGCCCTTCGCTGTTCACGGCGAACACGGTGAACGGCATAGCCGGTTATCAACAATATAACCAAAAGCACACACAGGCGAAACCAGATAGTCTGGCTCCAGTGAGGAAGAATACGTATCGCTAATGTATTTACCACGCTGTCAGTGCCGTCGGGATAAACGCTTTTCACCTCAAACACATAATCACCGGCAGGCAGATTGGTATAAGCAGCTTTTTTCTCCTCCGTTGCATACCACCCATTCATTCTGATAAGGGAGCAAACGATAATTATACTTCTGATGTTCTTCCGAATAAAGCAAGTTGCTGAATGAAAGCGAAAAGTCACGGTTGGCATAAGCCAGAGTAAGCTCATCAGTATAAGGAAGTCCTTTTTGCAATATAACCTGCCCGTTTCTCTTCTCACCAATCGCTACATGCTTATTATTCACTTCCAGGTCAAGCAAGAGGTTTTTCTTTATCGAAGGTATCATTTCCACCGTTTCCGGATTAAAATAAGTCAATGCGTAATTATTCCCGAAGAACAATGTATTTGCAGTTTGCAAAACCGAACGGTTACTGCCCGAGATATAGTAATTATAGAATAAATTCTGATGCCGGCTATATCGGGAGATACCCGAATTCGTGCCTAGCCATATATGCCCGTTCTCATCTTCCGTTATGCAAGTGACAAAATTACTGCACATTCCGTCACGGGTGGTATAGAAATGTTGTATAGAGTCCTTATTTTGCGCAAGAATCCCCAGTCCCTCAGTATAACCGATATAAAGTTGCCCGTCCGTAGAAGCGTGCAGAGCACGGACATACCGGGCGGCAGTTCCCGCTACCTGTTCATAATTTCCTTTTATTTCCGCTTTTCCTTCGACATTCAATACTAGCTTGTACAATCCGTCGGGAGTACCTATCCAAAGTTCCCCATTCAATCCCTCGACAATGGCACGTATAGAATGTTTCTCCAATGGTTTGCCCTCCACCGTTAAAACCGGAGAGAAGTTCTTCGTCTCCCCGGTCGAACAGTAATAAACCGTTCCGCGTCCCTACCCAAAAGCGGTGCTTGCTGTCCATAAACAACTGCCACACATAAGTGGAATATTTCAGATTATTATTCTTCCGGTATTCATAAGGCAAGTTATAGTTCATAAACTTACCGGAAGAAGATTGATAGCAAGTTATGGATGCATCCGAATTGCCAAACCATAAATTACCTTCCTCATCTTTCATAGCACAAAGCACAGCTTTCCCTTCAACAATGGGAGTATTCTTCGGAGAAAAATTCAATGGTTTTGACGGGTCAAACGGCGAGTCGCTGCATAATATCTCCCCATGAAACGTAGCCATCCAGATATTCCCTTTATCATCGGACACAATATCACAGATTTCACTCGTCTCACTCTGGCAGAACCTTTCATAAAACTTTTCCCTCAAGTCGAGAATCATTACCCCGCCCCCATGTGTTCCGAAATAAAGCAGACCTTGAGAATCGTAATAGACAGAAAGTAGACGGGATTCCAGATTATAGGAGAAGCGGGTAAGCTGGTTATTAATCTCGGTCGTCACATCACCATTCTTCTTATCAAAGGAAAGCACCGTATATCCATTCCAGGTAGCCGCTATATATTTATCTCCCACGGCTATCAAAGCATACACGTCATCATGCGACAAATACTGTTTACTACTGGAATTTCTTGTAAAAGAATCTAAAGAATGATTGCGCAAATGATAACGCAACACGCCCCCGCCTATCGTTGACATCCATAAATAATCCTTATCACAAACCAATGAGGAAATCTGATATGAATCGGGGCGACTGGTAAACAGAGTAACAACAGCGTCCAACTTCTCCGTCTGCAAATCGAAAATAAGCAGTTTACTTTTCTCTGTTACCAGAAAAAGTTTCTTTTTGTCCTGCGATTCACAAAATGCATAGATAATCTCCGTTTCATCAGTTAGCGCAAACTCTTTCAGTACTTCAAGCGAAAGCACAGAAGTTTTATTATCAGCACTTCTACCAAGCACACGCTTCAATAAGTGTAACTTATTTTTCGAAATCGACCAGTAGGTAGAATCATTCAGAAGTACCAGCCCTCTCGTATTGTAGTATCGTATATCGCCAAAGCCGGCTGTTTCTACAAAACATTCCCGATAACGGTCAAAGCAGTGTAAATTACTACTGGTGATAAAAAGAAGCAGCCCGTCCGATGTATCATACATATGCTCAATAGTCATATTATATTTATCGGAAGTGAAGCTGCGTATATTCTTTCCGTCATAACGGCTCAACCCGTCTCCTGTTCCGAACCATATAAATCCGTCCTTATCCTTAAATATGGAATAAACGGAATTACCGGCAAGACCGTTTTGCATATTCATCTTTTTAAAGTTCTGCTCCAAAGAAGCATAAAAAGCAAAAAAGGAAGAAACAAACAGGTGGCTAATAAGAAAATTTTCTTTTGCGTTCATAGGCGGGATTAGATTTAACTCTGCGCACAAAGAAACAAAAACTAACTCGAAAAAGCTAGAAAAAAGCCCAATTAATCGTTATTTGAATGAAACACCAGACATTAATGAATGAAACGCTCAGAGGCTGTTTTTTGCCTTCACCTTAATTTTGTAGCAGTTACCGGAACAGCAAATCGTTAACCTGAGAACAACAGAAATAATCCAAATAAATAGTATGAAACAACATTTAAAAAACACCTTTTTGTTACTGCCGATAGCAGCCAGTCTGCCTGTTCAGGCACAAGAAAAAAGCGAATCCCCCAATCTCGTTTTTATCATGGCCGACCAATGGAGAGGAGACGCTTTAGGCTGCCTGGGCAAAGAACCGGTACAAACTCCCCACTTAGACCGGCTTGCGTCCGAAGGAGTGCTCTTCACCAATGCAGTCAGTTGCTACCCTGTTTCATCACCGGCACGGGGAATCTTGATGTCCGGTATGTATCCCATGAATAATAAGGTAATAGGAAACTGCAATTCGGATACAGCCCCCTATGGTGTGGAACTGCCGGAAACAGCCCGTTGCTGGAGTGATGTCCTGAAAGACAAGAACTACCGGACAGGCTACGTCGGGAAATGGCATCTCGACTCACCCTACAAACCCTATGTGGATACCTACAACAACCGCGGAGAAACGGCATGGAATGAATGGTGTCCCCCCGAACGCCGACATGGTTTCGACTTCTGGGTAGCTTACGGCACGTATGACAATCACCTCAATCCGATGTATTGGGAAACAGCCGCTCCGCGCGACAGTTTCTTCTATGCCCATAAATGGGGACCTGAATATGAGGTAGACCGTGCCATTGAGTTCCTCTCGGAACAGAAAAAGAGCAGTTCTCCTTTCGCATTGGTCGTATCCATGAATCCCCCGCATACAGGTTATGACCTCGTGCCCGACAAATATAAAGAGATTTATAAGCACCTGAATGTGGAATCTTTATGCGAGAATCGCCCGGACATTCCGGCCAAGGGAACTGAAATGGGAGACTACTTCCGCAACAATATCCGTGACTACTATGCTTGCATGACCGGAGTAGACGAGAACGTGGGACGCCTTATCGAAGAATTGAAACGGCTGAAACTATTCGACAATACGATTGTAGTTTTCACTTCCGACCATGGAATATGTATGGGAGTCCACCACTCCGCAGGAAAAGACATTTACTACGAAGAATCCATGAAAGTCCCATGATTATTTCATGGCCTCAACAAATCAAGCCACGGGTTGACAACCACACCATGATTGCGTTCGGAGATATGTATCCAACCTTATTATCCATGATGGGATTCTCCAAAGACATTCCGCAGGAAGTACAGACATTCGACTTTGCCAACTCTATTCTGTCAGGAAAAGCGGATAAGAAAAACCGTGCAGCCTTACTATCGTGTACAACCCGATAATCCAACTACCGGCTACCGAGGCCTGCGTACTTCAAAATATACCTTTGCCGTACACGCCACCAATGGAAAGATTGACCGGACTGTACTTTTCGACCGGGACAAAGACCCGTACGAAATGAAAAATATAGCAACAGAACGACCTAAATTAGTCCGCGCCCTGCACAAGCAACTCAGAGAATGGCTGATGCAGACCAACGATCCGTTCGCTGCCTATCTCCCGAAGAAACAATAAAAAACGATTCGTAACAGTCAGGAATCGTCAGTTTTCAATAATTATATAAAAGAGGTTTTCACTTAACACAACCCGGACAGGCAGCATAATGCCGCCTGTCCGCAAAAAAGCACCCTTTTAACTAAAACTATATTAATCACACAAAAATCAATCACATGAAAAGAAAAAGCAAAATTCGAGCAGGATGGCTTCGTTTCTTTGTATTGTCATTTATCTTTGTTTTTTGTAGTTCTATACCCGCAGTTGCACAGAACGGCATAAAAAATCACAGGTAAGATAGTCGATAATACACAAATGGAAGTTATCGGTGCAAAATGTGCTGGTTAAAGGCACTTCTATCGGTGCCATAACCGACATCAATGGCGAGTACACAATTGTAGTACCGGACGAGAAAGCCATATTGGTATTCTCATTCATCGGTTATCAGAAACAGGAAATTGCGGTAGGCAAAAAATAGAACTGTCAACGTTACTCTGAAAGATGATTCACAATCACTGGATGAAGTCGTAGTAGTTGCCTACGGTACACAGACAAAAGCAACATTGACCGGTGCTTTATCATCTATTGACACAAAAGAGCTGCTTAAAGCCCCCGTAGCAAGTATTAGCAATGTGTTGGCAGGAGCGATGCCGGGAGTTTCCACTGTGCAGACAAGCGGACAGCCGGGTGATGATGCCGCCTCTATCTTTGTACGAGGCAGCGGTTCGCTATCCGGCGGTGCTTCGTCTCCCCTTATTCTGGTAGACGGTGTAGAACGCGAATTCTCACAGATAGACCCGAATGAAATTGAGAACCTCTCTATCCTGAAAGACGCTTCCGCCACGGCGGTATTCGGAGTACGCGGCGCGAACGGCGTAGTCCTTGTCACTACCCGAAGGGGAAAATCCGGCAAGCCGACTATCAATGTCAGCACCATTACCGGTGTGCAGCAACCGCTATCATACGTCCAGCAAACCGGAAGCTACGAGTTCGCCCGTTACTGGAACATGAAGCAACAAAATGACCGGGTGACGGACAAAGCCATGTACTTCACCCGTGAAGCGATAGAAGCATACCGCACTGGTTCGGACCCCATTATGTACCCCAATACTAAATGGGGAGATTATATGTATAACGACTTATTCATACAATCTAAAAACAACATCAACATATCCGGTGGCAATGAGGCGGTAAAATACTTCGTATCTTTAAGTTATCTTTATCAGAACGGTATCTTGAAACAATTTGACGCGCTGCCCTATGACAATAACTTCAAGTACAACCGTTATAATTACCGTGCCAATCTCGACTTCAAGCTGACCCGGACAACCACCATGAAACTGAACATCGGCGGCAACGTAGGACAAAAGCAGGAGCCGAGAGCCTTTTCCAGCGACAACCCCTGGGTATATACCCAGATATGGGCACTTCCTTTTGCCGGTCCCGGCATAGTAAACGGAGTACGGACTATGACTCCGGGCGCATTAACTCCGGTAGGAGTAAGCCGTGACGGATTGAGCATATATTGGGGACAAGGTTACAACCAGGAATACAAGACCACCCTGAACACAGATGTAGACATCACACAAAAACTGGATATATTGACCAAGGGGCTTTCCGTTTCAGTCAAAGCTTCTTATGATAATATGTTCAGGCTGAACAAGTATCGTACAGGCGGTACAGTCGAATCGCAAACTGCTTACTACAAATCATTTATGGATGACTCTACCAAACCGCAGACCGACCCGGATTATGATAAAACCATTGTCTATGTGCCGAACGGAAGTATCACTCCACTCAATTATTCCGAAGATTACGGCAGGGACCGCAACTGGTATATCGAAGGCAGAATCAATTATGACCGTACATTCAACAAGGACCATAAAGTCACCGCATTGTTTCTTTACAACCAGTCACGTAATTACTATCCGAAAAAATCGGATGGAACAGACGCCACTTACCAATATATGCCACGAGGATATGTAGGTTTTGTAGGACGCGCCACTTACGGATACAAATCCAAATACCTAATAGACGTTAATGCCGGATACAACGGTTCCGAGAACTTTGCTCCGGGTAAAAACCGGTACGGTTTATTCCCGTCCGCTTCCGTAGGCTGGATCATGTCGGAAGAGGCATTTATGAAAAAACAATCTTTGATTGATTACCTGAAATGGAGAATATCCTGGGGACGCGTAGGTAGCGATACCGGTTCGAGCACCCGCTTTATGTATATGCCGGGAGTATGGACACAAAACGGTACGTACAGTTTCGGGGTTTCAATCCGACAGGCAGTCAGGCATATATACTCGGAACTCCGGGAAACACCGACGTTAGCTGGGAGACAGCCGACAAACAGAATTACGGTATAGACCTGAAAATGTTGAACAACAGACTTTCATTGAGTGTCGATTACTTCAAGGAAAAACGTACCGGAATCCTTATATCACCAAATTCCACCCCTTCTATCATCGCCACCGGACTACCAAACTTGAATATCGGAAAAGTGGATAATCATGGATATGAAATTTCATTGGGTTGGGACCATACATTGAACAACGGTATCCATTATTATGCTAACGCCAATATGTCTTTCGCCCGCAACAAAATCATCTATATGGACGAAGTGCCCAACAAATATGACTACATGAACCAGACCGGCGGTTCTACGGAACGTCCGACTAATGTGTATAAATATCTCCGGCTCTACCAGTACAGCGACTTCACGAAAGACGCAAACGGCGAACTGGTACTTAACCCTTCACTTCCCCAACCTTCGGTCAAGGTATATCCGGGTGACGCCATGTACGCCGACCTGAATGGCGACAATATAGTAGACGGAGATGACCGGATGACAACCGGTTATTCGGAACGACCGGAATATGTATTCGGTTTCAATGGCGGATTCAGTTACAAGGGGTTCAACTTCAGCATGCAATGGAGCGGTGCAACGCACGTCAATAAAATGCTTCAAGTAGAATACCGTATTCCTTTTACCAATGCAGGTAAACGAGGTCTGTTGGACTACTTCTACAAACAAGGGTGGACGGAAGAAAACCAACTCGGAGCTAAATATCCGCGTGCAGCAGAAACTTCGGAAACATGGAACTCGGAGAACTCTACCCTCTGGCTGAAAGACGCCTCGTATATCCGCCTGAAAACCCTAACAATCGGATACACCTTTACCAACAAACGTTTCCTAAAAGCAATCGGCGCCAAAAGCCTCGGACTTTCCCTCAATGGATATAATCTGTTGACTTTCTCACCCCTCGACATCTTAGATCCGGAAAGTTTAGGAAACAATGTAGGTGCCTATCCATTAGTTAAAGTTTATAGTGTAGGTGTCAATCTTAACTTCTAAATACCGTACAACAATGAAGAATATTATAAAATTACTTTCAATCTGCCTGGTTTGCGGTGTCTGCTCCTGTTCAGACCTGACATTCGGAGACAAATTTCTGGGAAGCCAACCCGAAAGTTCAGGCGCAGTACTGGATTCCATGTTCAGCTCCAAAGTCAATGCAGACAAAGTGTTGACAAGCGCATATACCTATCTGCCTTATGGGTTGCCTACGGGGGCAGCACCCAATAATAAACTGGGAGTAAACCTGCTCGAGGCAATCAGCGATTTATATCAGAGTTTCAGAAACAACGCATCCGACGGTCCTACCAACCTCTATTACAACGGCCTGTTGAGTGCCAACAACTCATTAGCAAATGCCGAAGCCTACCGTTATGGTTCGGAAAAAGCCAGTACAACGCAATCCGTTATGCATGGATATATATTGAGAATGTAGCAAAAGTGCCTGATATGACAGAAGACGAGCGCAACGAACGGATTGCCGAAGCCAAAATGATTATTGCCTTGAGTTATGCTGAAATGTTCCGCTATGTAGGCGGTGTATGTTGGATTGACCATTCAATAGAACCGAACGAAACAATGGAATTTCCCCGTCTCACCTTTGCCGAAACGGCAGACAAGATTGTCGGCCTGTTGAACGAAGCAATCCCCTACCTGAAATGGAAACAGGATGAAATTGAAGACGGACGCATGACTAAAGCCGGAGCCATGGGATTAAAACTCAGGATATTACTGTTTGCAGCCAGTCCTACTTTCAACTCCGACACCAAATGGCATAGTCAGGCGGATGAATATACCTGCTATGGCAATTACAGCAAGAAACGTTGGGAAGATGCGATGAAAAGCCGGACAGGAATTCTTTGCCGAACTAGATAAAAAGGCAAGAATACGCCCTGACACAACCGGCAGAAGCGACCGCGCAGGCACGCCGCCTTGCCTATCGTGCCGGATACTATGACAGAGGCGGGACAGAGGTATTGGTTTCTATCCGACGGGGATATAACGAGAGCACCCACAACAATTTGTTCGATCAACGTTTCTACTCCGGTCCCACGCTGAACTATGTAAATATGTTCCCTTGGGCGGACGGAGAAGATTTTCCGGAGAATTTTAATTGGGAGCATCCTTCCAAACAGCCTTTTTTCGAGAACGGAGAGCCTACCCGCGACCCGCGATTATATGAAAATGTAGCTGTTCCCGGTGACCGTTATTTCAATGATACGCAAGCCCCTGTATATACCAACCATCAGGATTATCGTGCCGAAGGTAGCGGATTCTTAATGATGAAGTTCATCCTTCAAGCTGCAAGCGATCGCCAAAACCGCCCTGTCCAATGGCCCTATTTACGTCTGCCGGAAGTACTATTGAGCTATGCAGAAGCTATCAATGAAGTGGAAGGTCCCGAAAATGCCCTTAGCTATGTCAACCAAGTACGCAACCGTGTAGGACTCTCCGATTTGCCTTCCGACATCGGACAGTCTGACTTGCGGGAAGCTATCCTGCGTGAACGGGCATTGGAATTCGGCTTCGAGGAAGTGCGTTGGTTCGACCTTGTACGCTGGGGACGCAAAGACGATTTCCGGAAAAAGCTATATGGTCTGTATTCCAAAGGAGACAAGGTCAATAACCCCACTTCCTTTACTTTCGCACCTTACGAACTGACTTTACGTTACTGGGCAAACAATTGGGACAGCAAATGGTATATGGCACCTATCCCACAAAAGGAAATCAACAAGGGATATGGAATGACCCAAAATCCCGGCTGGTAAATTTACACAATAACTTAAGTTAATCATATCTTATGAAGAAATATATAATCATAGCATTAATCGGTGGTTTCACTATTCCTGCATTCGCACAGGAACAGAAAAGAGACAGTTTGCCGGACATGGTGCAATTGGGATATCAGACGGAAATGCCCCAAAAAGCAATTGCCGGCTCCACCAGAAGCGTCAACAGCAAAGTGCTCGACAAAGCACCCGAAATAGATATCGCCAAAGCATTGTACGGCAAAATAGCTGGATTAAATGTATATCAAGGAAATGGCTCCAGTGCCGAAAACGTTCCCTCGTTAAGTATTCACGGAAATATCCCCCTTATATTGGTAGACGGCTTTCCACGCGATTTATCCGACATCAGCAATTCGGAAATCGGATCTATCCAAATTCTGAAAGATGCTGTGGCATCCGCCCTTTATGGGGTGAGAGGCGGAAATGGCGTCATACTCGTCACTACTAAACGCGGACACAATGACAAGCTGAAAGTAACCGCCAAATACCAGTACGGTATTAGTAGCCAGTTCCGTAAACCAGAATTTGCCGATGCCTACACATACGCTAACAGCCTCAACACGGCATTGGCACTTGACGGGCTGAATATCACGCTATCAGCCCAACGAACTGGACGCATTCAAAAACAACACCTATCCCTACGAATACCCGAACGTGAACTGGTGGGATGAAGTGTATAACAAAATATCCGATAATCATCGCTTAAATCTTACTTTCGACGGTGGAAGCAACCGTTTCCGCTACTACTCCATTATCGACTATATGCACGACACGGCTCTCTTCAAAGACAAAAAGCCGACGGGAGATATAGTACCAAACCTTCGGATGTACGCCTGAATATCCGCACCAACATTGATGTGGACCTGACTTCGAGCACTTTTTTCAAGGTCGGTATTCTCGGGAAATTGCAGGAAACTAATAACGCTTACAGTATTGGTACCAACAATACCAATTTGCTTGCGGGGAATCATCTATAATACCCTTCCGCAGTATTCCCTGTCCGCCACGCAGACGGTACGTATGGCGGGAACAGTACGTATGGAGCCAACAACCCCTGTTGCCCTGCTGGAAAGTACTGGTAACTACCGGACCACCTACGGCACACTACTAGCCAACGCCACCTTGAAACAAGAACTGGACGCATTGTTGAAAGGTCTTTCGGCAGAAGTATCCGTAGCGTTCGACAACTCCGGTTCTATGTATGACACGGCTACGAAAGAATATAAATATATGGACACACAAGCTTCCATGCTTCCCGACGGCACATTAGTGACTACTCCCGTCAGCTACGGAAAAGATTCGGAAACCCTCAATCACGGCGACTCCAAATTCAGGTCACTTTATATGCGTTCCAACATTCAGGCTAAAATCAATTATCTGCTACAAAGCGGTGTACACGACCTGAACGCCTCGCTTATCTACGACCAGCAATCCTACACAACTAACGGGCGAAACAAGGGAGCCAAGAGACAATCCGGCATACTGTATGCCACCTATATGTATAACGACCGGTACACAATCAACGGAGTACTCAACTATTCCGGTACGGCATTCCTGCCCGAAGGAGACCACTTCCACTTGTACCTGGCAATATCTGCCGCATGGATTGCCTCTAACGAAATTCATGAAAAGCGTTGAAGCAATCAACCTGTTCAAGCTGTACGCTTCATACGGAATCTCCGGCTGGGATGGCAATATGCAGCACGAACTTTACCGTCAGTCATACGGTAGTGCCAACGGTGGAACCTATTACTTCACCAACAATGCCAGCGAATTTTACGGGCTGGCAGAAGGTGACCTTCCGTAGAGAATCTGACAATCGAAAAATCAAAAAAAAAAGTCACCTACGGAATGGAACTGAACGCTTTCAAAAACCGCCTGTCCGTTTATCTGGAAGGATTTTACGAAAGAAGAAGCAATATTCTTATCAATGGGTCATCTTCTGTTTCCAATATCATCGGTATCGGTGTAAGCAAACTGAATGCCGGTATCCAAGACTACAAAGGCTTTGACGCCTCTGTCTCATGGGACGACAAAATAGGCAAAGATTTTAATTACAGTATCGGTGCCAATGCCTCCTACGTCAACAGCAAAATCATCAATGACGGACAGGAATACCAACAATATGATTATTTGTATACCAAAGGAAACCGGGTAGGGCAGAGATACGGACTGGAAGCAATCGGCTTTTTCCACGACCAGGTAGAGATTAACAACAGCCCCGTCCAGACATTCTCTACCGTACGTCCGGGTGACATCAAGTACAAAGACCAGAATGGAGATAACAGAATAGATGAACAAGACGTAGTAAAGATGTTCGGCTCGAGTGTACCCCGGTTTTATTTCGGAGTCAACCTCACCGCTTCTTATAAGAACTTCGAGATTTCCGCCGATTTTCAGGGAATGACGGGTGTCACTACCAGCTTGCTGAATTCACCGCTATACCAACCATTGGTGAATAACGGAAATATCTCACAGACATTCCTGAATAACGAAACTCCATGGACACCGGAGAATGCATCCCAAGCAACTATGCCACGCCTCACCACCCTCACCAACGCCAACAACTACCGCGCCAATTCACTGTGGTACAGGGACGGTTCATTCAGCAAGCTAAGGAACCTGTATGCCAGCTATACATTCCCCAAAAAAGATGATACGTTTTGCGGACATGAAGGTTTACCTGCAAGGAAGCAACCTCTTCTCACTGGACAATATCGGTTTTGCCGACCCCGAACAATTGGGGAGCCATATACCCTTCCACACGCTCTTACTGGGCAGGAATCAAGTTCAACTTTTAACCCGAAATATAATTAAGATATATGAAAATTAAACATATCATAATAGCATACAGTTCTATCATCGCATTCGCATCCTGCAATTATCTGGATTACGATGAAACGAACGGATTAAATACCCGGGAAGATATTTACCGGTATTTCGATAAGACCAAACAAATGCTCACCCATGTATATACCTTTATGCCGCAAGATTTTGGCGTCATTGGGGGAGCGATGAGAGATGCGCCAGTGATGATGCCGAATTCGGAGCAACGGGAGGCAACATACAGGGATATGACCAATGGCAACTGGTCGGCTATTAAAACCCGCGATGATAGCTGGACACTATATAAAGGCATCCGCGCAGCCAATGAATTCCTTCAATCATTGGAAGACGTAGACCTGTCGCGCTATGAGTATAACACCAATTATGAGAACTGGATGAAGCAACTGGGTTACTTCCCGTATGAAGCACGCGTGCTTAGAGCCCACTACTTCTTCGAGCTTGCCCGCAGATACGGAGACATCGCCATGCCGTTGAAAACTCTTACGACCGAAGAGGCAAACGCTATCGGTAAAGCCCCTTTTGAAGAAGTGATCCGTTTTATCGTATCCGAATGTGAAGATGGTGCAAACAATCTGCCCGCAACATACGTCGGTCAGCCTAATAACGAAACCGGACGAATCACCAAAGGCTTTGCCATGGCCGTGAAGTCAAAAGCCCTGCTATATGCAGCAAGCAAACAGCACAACCCGTCCAACAACCAAGAGAAATGGGAAGCATCCCGCCAAAGCTGCCTATGACATTATCAAGACAGACTTATACCAACTCGATCCGAATGAGAAAGCAAATAATATTTCTTCACCGGAAGTCGTCCTATTTCACATGAACGGTAACAGCGCCACGTTCGAGCGTAATAACTTCCCGATTCGGTTCACCGAAGGAACACGCTCCACACCGGCCACTGCCACATTCCCCCACAGAATCTAGTAGATGCCTTCCAAACCGTTAATGGTTATCCTGTCACCCTGACCGATAATGGTTGGAAATGTGAAGACCCGGCCTTCAATCCGCAAAATCCGTACGCCAACCGTGATCCACGCTTCGGACGCACAATCCTGGCCAATGGTATGACATTCAAAGGTTCCGAAATTGCGGTATATAAGGGTGGAAGTGATTATACATCTGTTTCCGAAGGTGGTTCGCCAACCGGTTACTTCTTACGGAAATATATCCAAGAGACTACCAGTTTCGAAGCGGACAAAGAAGTAGTCAACAAACATCACTGGATTGTCTACCGCTATGCGGAAACATTGCTTACCTACGCAGAATCTATGGTAATGGCATTTAAGAACCCACAATATACCAACAGTGATTTCCCGAAATCAGCGGAATGGGCGCTAAACGAAGTCAGGATAAATGCCGGCATGCCAACCGTATCCATTACCGACCCGAACGAATTTATGAAAGCGTTGCAGAATGAATGGCGTGTTGAATTCGCTTTCGAAGACCACCGTTTCTGGGATATACGCAGGTGGCAAATTGGGGAGGACACCCAAAAAAGGAGCTCTACGGCGTAAACATCGAAAGAGCAACGGACGGCACATGGAATTTCCAACGAACGCTTTATAAAAAGTAGGACATGGAGCCAACGGATGTATCTCTATCCTATTCCGCAAAAGCGAGTTATTCAAAAATAAAAACCTGAATCCTCAGAATATGGGGTGGTGACCAATTAATCTATTTATATCATCAATAAAAAAACAATACGCTATATGAAAAAGCTATCATTTTATACAATATTATGCTGTTTGGCAGTAGTATGTACATTCAGCCTGAATTCATGCCAGGAATTCAACATCGACTCTCAAGCCGAATTTCCTCCTCTATTAGAGACAGACGCCCAATCGGAATATGCCGTATTAGCCAAATCCCCGAATACGATTATTTTCAATATCAGTTCCAATACTCCCTGGAAGATTAAAAAGCAACAAGAATTGGTGCGTACCTACTCCGGCAATGAGCTCAAAGCAAGTTCACTTATCGCCGAAGTCTCTGTCATCATGGAAGAAAATCCGGATGAACAGAAGCGAACGGCTATCCTGACTATCACCGCAGACGGAATAAAGGAGAGCAAAACGGTCACTATCACACAAAGCAGCGAAAAGGAACACTGCTCGTACAAGGATTCGATGATCCGTTCCCGAGTGAAGGTGGTGAAGCTACCTTTACCATCACTTCCAATAAAGCGTGGAAAGTAACCAGTTCCAATCAGTGGTTGACACCTTGACAAAGAAGAGGGAGAAGGTAACGGCGAAAAGGTTACCATTACAGCAACAGCTAAACCCAATACGGGTTTGAAACGTACAGCCACACTGACCATTGTTTCCGATGGATATGAAACAGAAATCACAGCCACACAAAACGGGATTATGCTGGAATTCGCAGAAACCACAGATATAACTTTCGACGGTGGTCAAGATAAAGAAACAAAAACTTATCAAGTACTTGCAAACGTAGATTGGCAAGTATCATCTGACGCCAATTGGCTAAAAGTTGAAAAAAGTATAGACGGTAATATAACAGCAACCAGTCAATCTGAAATCTATTTCACGACCCGGAAAGCTGTAATTTCTTTAACTCCGACAGATAAAACATTAGGTATAGAAGCAACGACTCTGGAAGTAAGGCAGGCTGGAGGTTCATACGAATTAAATGGAACTCCCGGAACCATAGATGAAGCAACAGGTGCAATCACTTTCACTGAAGAAACAGGAAATGCCAATTGTCGTTATTACATCAATAAACCTCGGAAATTAGCTATTCACAAATGGCACTTCTCAAACATTGAAGTGGATGATAATCGCTGTTTAAATATGAATTGTGTTGCCTCACCAATTCCCGGATGGAATTTTTGGTTAGGGGTTGGAGCCAATCCTTGGACTTTCAAATATAGAGGTGGAAGGTTCTCGAATGACGACTATAAATGTACTCCATTTGACCTGAATAAACTAAAAAGCTCTAAAGGTCTCTCACACTTATTCTACTCCGGATAATAAAACAAAAGCTAAAATAGAGGTCTTTATTAAGCTAGAGGGAGAAACTGATTGGACCCAAATCATCACAACGCCAGAATATGAGAATCTCTTTGAAACAACAGGTTCGGCTGGTAATTTCCCTTATTTTGGCTTTATCGCAGGAACAGCAGGGAAAAAAGGTACAATGACTATCACTTCATACGAAGTCACCAATATTGAATAAAAATTGAAAAGACGAATATATGAAAAAACAACTTGTTCATAACATAATGAATTGGCGTACTTTACTAGGTACGCTAATCCTCATCAGCTCGTGGTCTGTCCAGTCCTGTAAAGACGACGAACCTATCAAATGGGTAGATTTACGCTACAAAGCAGCGGACAGTTACACCATTGCCGCTTCCGGTAAAGAAACAGTCTCTATCCAGGTAAAATCAACCGATCCATGGATTGTTTACAGCAATCACAGTGACTGGTGCACTATTTCACCGAATCAGGGCGAAGCCAATGAACTCTATGATGTACAAATCACCTATACCCCCAATACCTCATTGGACGATCGTACAGATACCGTCACTATCAAAAGTGATTACTGGATTGGCAAAGAGGTAAGCATTATACAAAAAAAAGGCATAGCTTACTTAACGCTCGAAAACGCAGACGACCTACTGCTTGAGAAAGAAGAAACGACCTACTCATTCAATGTTAAAAAGCAATACGTAACTGAACGAAGCAATACCGA
>VOFK01001307.1_pt1 | contig 49693 bp, 95 predicted proteins | sample 5384121 | NCBI WGS metagenome assembly VOFK01 (sample SAMN12384730, study PRJNA508395) | human gut metagenome | isolation source: healthy gut J | host: Homo sapiens | reverse complement strand
TTAATATATCAGCTGTTAGCAATGGCGAAAGTTACCGTACTATTTTTAATCCCTAAAAATAAGGATATGTTGCTCGATATTAAATCTAATTATCATTATGAATTAGAATATTCAAAAAATTCTAGCAAAAAGAAACGTGTGAGTGGATTAAACAATATAAACAAGAGTATATGGAGAATAATCCATTGGAGATTAATACTGAAGCAAAAGATGTTATGGAAAAGGTGATGACAAACTTAATTACATTCAGTATAAAAAATGAGGTGTGTAGGAATGAGTAAAACCAAAACTATATGTTATGTGTGGTTTGTCCGGAAGTGGCAAATCTACTATTGCAAAAACAGATTACAAATGATAATCCTGATACAGTTATTATATCAACTGATATGATACGAGAACAATTAACCGGCGAAATCGGAGACCAATCTCAGAATGATGAAGTCTTTGAAATTTTTCATACACTAATCCGAAAGCGTTTGGAGAATAAATACAATGTGATAGCTGATGCAACAAATATTACAATGAAATCTCGCCGGGCAATTCTAAAATAAGGTTAACGGATTAGACATAGAAAAGATTTGTTACATAATACCGAAACCATTCGAGTGGTGTCAACAAGATAATAAAAATAGACCACACCCTGTTCCCGATGAAGTGTTGGAAAAGCAAATTAGAAGATTTGAAATCCCTTTCATTGAGGAAGGGTGGAGCAAGATTATTATTCATGATGAATTTAAAAAAATCATGTGAGAAATTTGGTTAATGAAATAGCTTATATGGGAGATTTCGACCAAAAGAATCCTCATCACACAATGGATTTGTACAAGCATTGTTTAAATACTAAGAAATTAATGAAAGAAAAGGGTTATGAAAATCCTTGGCTGGGCGGTGCGATGATGCATGACTTAGGTAAATTGTCAACTCAAACATTTGATGATCTTGGCATAGCTCATTACTTTGACCATCACGCATACGGTTCGTATTTTGTATTGAGTCGAATACCTCAAAATTTAGAAGTATTAGACATATGTTTCCTTATCAATTATCATATGTTGCCGTTTAGTTGGGAAAGTGAAAAAACGAAACAACGCTGGCGAAAAAGATTCGGAGAATATAAGTATAAAGATACTTATGGATTTTCATGAATGCGATATACAGAGGTGATAAAGGAAATATATGAGTAAAGAGTTATCTAATAGAGAACAAAAAAGTTTCGGGATGAGTATATGGATATTTTGTATCAGGCTATAAGGAAAGAACATCCACCTGGGAAATACCTTCTCTTAGACAAGGACGATTTGAGAAAATTGACGGAACTGTTCAAAAAGAGTTTATCAAGAAGGAGAATATATTGATATGAATGATATTAAAGAATTTCTTACAAAAAGAACATAAAGAACTTATTCATAAGAAAATTGTAAAAACAATTGAGGATATGGACTTTACTTCTATAATAGAAGATTTTATCAATGATGAATTGGATTATGTTAGAGAACAAGATAATGTTGATGAATTCTTGGAAGAACAAATTATAGAAATTGTCCGTCAGCATTTAGTTAAGAGTGGATTGTTAAAGGAGAATAAGTAAGTATGAATTATTTTATTTCGGATTTACATTTGGGTCATAAGAATGTTTTAAAGTTTGATAATCGTCCATTTATCAATATAGAAGAACATGACAAAACAATTATTGATAATTGGAATAATAAAGTTAATGATAATGACGATGTATATGTCTTGGGTGATATTAGTTGGCACAATGCCACCAAAACTATTGAAATTTTCAAACAGTTAAAAGGTCGCATACATTTAATTCAAGGAAATCATGACAATAGAATATTAAAAAACAAAGAATTATACAACTTATTTGTCGAGGTTGTAGATTACAAGGAAACTAAAAATTGACAATGAAATTTCAGTTGTTTTATGTCACTATCCGATGCCATGTTTCAAAAAAATCATTACTATGATTGGATACATCTTTACGGGCACGTACATACATAGTTTTTGAAGAAAATATGATACAACATTTTAGATATGAAATGGGAGCATTATATGATAAACCTTGTCATATGTACAACGTCGGTGCGATGATGAAGTATATGGATTATACACCGAGAACACACTAGAAGAAATTATAAGAAGGGAACAGAATAAATGAAAGAAACTAAAATAATTAGTGCTTACCCTTGTTGTGGAAAAGACCTATGCTTTTTTGAAAACTATCAAGATATATATTCAATTTTTAGATAGTGATAGCAGCGATTTCAGTTGGATATATAGAGAACGAACGGATGATGAACTTCAAAAGTAAATAAAAGAAGATTTTGAATCTATGCTTAGTCCTACAAACGCAGACAAAAGAGCTCAGAGCGAATTAGATGTGAAAAAGATAAAGGAACGTAATCCTGATTTCCCAAATAACTACATTGAGCATATAAAAAGAGAATATAGGTAAAGTAGATTATATTTTTTTGTAAGTAGTCATTTGGCTGTAAGACAAGCTTTTAGAGGACAGGAATAAAAATATTTTACCGTATATCCAGAGACAGAACTGCTTGACGAATGGGTAAAAAGAATGTATAGAAGAGGAAATGACAAAGCATTTATAGATTTTCAGATTAAACATTGGAATGACTTTGTTAATGGTATAGATGATGAACCTCATGGTGAGAGTGTGAGACGATTAAAGAGTGGTCAACATATCACAGACGTAATGTTCTAATGAAAATTAAATTTCAACGGCAAGAAAAGACTATATATGGTGGTTTTTAAGATGATGTCAACTACTATATATAGTATATAAAAAATAGACAATCAACAAATTTTGGTCGAGGAGTTGATTGTCTATATAAAAGGATACTTCATAATGGGATATACCATTACTCTGTATTTTTATATTTTAACATATTTTTGCAGAAATATCAAGTGTTATTTTTATCATTTTGTTTGGGTGGGAATTAGCATACCCTTGGACAATCTGTGTCCATAAACCACTGTTCATATAGTTCACATAAATTTAATTCTATGTTCCGTCCATTTGGACGTTCAGATAGATTTTATTACGTTAATTTTTATTTCAAGGAGGATTTTTATTTTAATGGCGAAAACAAAGAAAAATACTAGAGAAAAAAGAATTGGTCTAACTCGTTTATGCTTATTGGAGAAGCAAAAATTAATGATTATACATATAAGTTAGACGAAAAAGCTGGACAATCCGATTGGATTTATAACAGTTTGAATCTTGGTGTGTACTGTGGTGAAACTTGTGGAACTGTATATGCAGAACTTATGGGTGGTTACGGTGCAGAAAGAGATAATGTTATTTATGTTCATGGCAAGGACGAAAACGGCAAAGATGATTTTAGTAATAAATTTACTATTGATTGGGAAGACAGATTTGATGAAACAATTCTAGAATCTGTGGGTGATCTTTGTTACTTAACTGTAGGCATTGAGAGAGATAAGGGTGGCAAGGTTTACTATAAGAAATTTCTAGCACCATATGACATGATTGCGTATATTAATGAAAATCTTGAAGATGGAATGGTTGTCAATGTAAAGGGCAACTTGAAATATTCTATGTATAATGATGAATTGCAAGTTAAAAAGGAGATAAATAGCGTTGTTCTTTCTAAAGTTAATGACTCAAGTAAGTATTGTGCTAAATTCACACAGACACAATGCTATTAACAAAAGATAGTCTCGGCAAGGTAGATAAGACAACCGGCATTCTTCCGATCTATGCAAGGTGTTGGACTACATTAAGGAATACAAAAAGGTAAGGAAGTAAGAGCTAATATTCCGTATAATAAGACATTTGAATTCGAGCTTGATTTATCAACACCTGACATTGCACAAAAAAAGTCATAGATAAGATATTTAAGGTTAGAAAAAGATGTTACAGAAGTGACTTTTGAAGGAGATCTTATTGAGGGTGGTGCTTTAGTCACAGCAACAGAAGACGATCTTCCCCGATGATATTAAAGCACTTATTGCAATCAATGTATTTACGCTTGAAGAGGCGCTTGCAAAGTGTACTGCAAATTCTGGACGAGAAAAAAGAATGGTTATTCGAAAGCCAGTTATTAAACTAGTCGAAGATAAAGAGGGCAACAAAACTCCACCTGTTATTCAGAAGTTTGAAAGAAAATACGAAGAAGAAGACTTAATTCCTGATTTTATGTATAGCACAGAAGATGAGGATTATGAAGATGAGATAGATGATGATACAGATTCAGATGAAAATAAAAGTACATCTAACGATGACAACGATTGGTTAAATAGACTGTAAATATAAATATAAGTACGAATAAAAAAATATAAATGAGGTCGTAAATGCGACCTCAAAACAAATTAAACAAAGGAGATTTTTATATGGCATACGGAATAAAAAATGTAGTTAAAATTGATCCATTGGCTTATAATATTGGCTTGATAGGAGAAAGTGGAATTGGTAAAACGACAATTATTAAGGAAATGTGTGAAAAGCTTACGGGTTCAAATGATGGTTATTTGTTTTTGAATGCGGCAAAGGAAGATGGTGCAGACGCAATTCAAGGTATTAATTATATTAATTGCCGTGAATGGTCTGCCGACTATGATGAGATAGAAAATTCTATTGGTTTTCGAAGATGTGGTTGATGATATCATTGATAATAAAACTACAGAATATCCATTGTTGAGAACGGTTGTCATTGATACATATGACCAATTGATTGATATCGCAAAAGCAGAGGTTATTGAAATGCATAACCGTGAAAATCCCGACAAACCAGTCAAATCAATTAAGGCTGCTTTTTGGTGGCTATATGGCTGGTGAAGACAAAGCTGTAGATATGGTTTTAGAAAAGTTATGGAATTTAAAAAAGAGTTGGTGTTTCATTTATCATTATTGGACATGTTAAACGACGACCAAGAAGATATGTTTACTGACCAAAAAGTATCGTTCGTTGACAACAAACATGTCAATAAGAGATTTTAATGCAATAAAAACAAAGCTTCATTTTTTGGGAGTGGCTTCCATTGATAGAGAAATTGTTCAGCAAAAAACAGGCAAAAAAGACAATAAAGGTAATGAAAAGATGAAAGGCGTAGTTGCTAAAGAAAGCAGAAAAGATTACTTTTTAGAGATGATTCTTATTGTATTGATAGCAAAAGTCGTTTCGCAGATATTGTTCCTGAAATTGAATTTACTCAGACGCAATTTATAAAAGCGGATTACCGATGCAATTAAAGCAGAACAATCTAAGTCAAAAACTTTTGAACAATCAAAGGCTGAGCAAGAATTAGAAACAGCAAAAAAGTTGAAAGAAGTAGCAAAAGCAGAGCAGGTAAAAAAGAAACCAAAAAACTTGAAGATGTAGTTACACAAATTACAGATTATATTAAAAATAATAAGTCCGATATGGACAAGATTAAGCCTATTATTGCCAAGACAAAAAAGAACTTGGATATGAAAATCCGACAACAATTAGTAAGGTTGAAGATGCTGAAATAGTATTAGAACTTATTTCGTAAAAATTCTATATGGGGACAACATGCACGATATATGTTGTCCCCATGAAATAGGAGGTTGATTTTTATGAGAGAAATAAGAAAAAAGGAAAATAAAAAATCAAGAATTTTTTGATTTATGTAAATATATAGAAAGAGAAATTTTCAAATATGATGAAAATCAAAAATTAAAACAAGCATCCTGTTTGCAACTAAGAGGTCTTGTAAATGGCAAAGATTTTTTTATACATAGAGAATATAACGGAGAAAAAGTAAGTATCCAATAAATCTGTTCTCATTGCATTTCAAATAAACAAAAATAAAATATTAAATAGCATACAAGGGAAAAATTTTTACTAATGAGATTTCTCAAATGAGATATATATGTAAAATTATTGAAAATGATATTCCCAATATATATATGAGATTAAAGAACGCAGAAAAAGACGCAAGAAAGCATTCAGAATATGGACACGGATATTCTTTCTCATAACGGTGGGTACATATCAGAAAAAAACAGAAGACCTAAAAAGAATGAACGATTAAATGAGTTATGGTAAAGGCGGCGAGGACAATAGCAACGAAAAAAAAAATGTTACAAAGGCAACAAGATAACTCCATTTGAACAGGAGCTAATTGAGACAGTAAAGAAGATAAATGAATATAAAAGAAGCTTGCGAAGCTAATGTGGTAAGTATTTTTATATAAAAAGCCAGATTCAATATTTGAAACCAATTTAACATTGGAAGAATTTCATAATAATATTTGGCGTGTGTATTGGACTATTGCAAATGATATAGTAAAAATTGAAAAGAAAAAAATGCATTTGATGATATTACAGTTTGTTTGTATCTCGAAAAACATCCCAAATTAAGAAGCAAATATGAAGAATATGGGTGGATATGACACCATTGTGAAGTGCAAGTGCTTATGTAAATACAGAAAATCTATATGGATATATTCAGGAATTACGCAAGTGGAATAGTGTTATAAAATTAGCAAAACGTGGCTGCCCTGTGAGATAGATTAAGTGATTATTGTGATATGGCGGCTGAGGAAATCTATAATGAATGGGAGGCTTTTATTAATGATATATTTGTAAATATAGATTGCGATGTAAAAAAAGTTATGATATATGCGATGGTATTTATGATTTAATCGAAGAACTTGATGAGGGGCTGGCGATCGGGCTTCCATATCATAATATGGATATGATTACAAAAAGAAACAGGTGGGCAGTACTTAGGTTCTATTACATTAGTTGGGGGATTAAGCAATGTAGGAAAGTTACATTGCTAAAACGCTACAGTCCCAACTGCAATAAAAGAAAAAGAACGTGTTGTTGCAATGATTAACGAAGATAACTTAAAAAAGTGGCAAAGAGAACTTCTTTATATTTGTTGCAAAATAACATAATTAAAGAGGATTTACAAAAGCATATCGTCAGAGATGGACATTATCAAGACGACACAAAGGAATTGCTCTATAAAGCCGCTGATTGGATTAAAGAACAAACACAAAATCATATACTTACAATTGTTCCTTTTAAACAATATAAGACAAAGAATGCAATTAAAATTATAAAAAAATATTCGAGTATGGGTGTAAAATACTTTTTATTCTTGATACATTTTAAAATGGATGCTGGTGATGTAAGCGACAAATCTTGGCTTGAAATGCAACAGAACATGGTTGAAATTAATGATGTAATTAAACCCGAATCGAAGAATTTACATATTCTTATTACATTCAATTAGCAAAAAGGAAGTGTAAAACAAAGATACTATACTCAAGATAATATTGGAATGTCAAAAGAATATTATCGATCCTGCTTCGACTTGTATTATGATTCGTGATTTATATGATGATGAATATACTGGCGAAAAAAAAAAGAGAATTAAAAGTATATAGGCTTGAAGGGAAAAACGGCAAAAACGAAAATTCCAGTTAAGTTAGACAAGGACAAACATTATCAAATTGCTTTTTATTATTAAAAATAGAGAAGGCTCTGCTAATAGATATCAAGTAGTATTTTTCGCATGATATGTCAAAAATATTATGCATGAAATTGGTATCAAAATGTGCCTGTTGATTTTTAAGGTGGTGAGTATTATATGACCGTTTTGGAGTTAAAAAAATATATTTTCAAAAAGGTAAAATTGAATTTATTTTTAAATGAGATTGGGTGCGGTCATATATTATACCACCCAGCCAAAAGAATATTATAGTTGTTCAAATTGTGATGGCGATAATAAAACGGCTATCAATATAAAAAAAATGAATATTTAGGCTGCAAAAATTATACAAGAGAAAGAAATTTTGACGATAATTCAGATTTGCTCACTCTTGTACAGTATAATAAAAAGCCTAAAAGATAAAAAATTTTTTTTTTTGATACGATTAAATATTTGCATAAAATATTAGGACTTCCATTAACTTTAAAAAAAGAAAATAAAGAAGAGAAAAAAAAAATGATCCCCCCTATATATATTTAAAAAGGTTAAACTACGAAAAAAAGACAAAATGTTTAGCTTGATTTCAATATATTAAACGAAAGCAAATTGCATGATTTTGTTCCGTATATTCATATTGATTTATTTAGAGAAGGAATAATGCCATGGACTATCAAAAAAATTCGGGCTTGCATATAGTTATAGATATAAACGAAATGTAATTCCATTAAGATATTGGTTAACTGGTGAGTTGCTTTGGATTTAATATGAGGACATCAATTGAGAATTACGAATTATTTGATATAAAAAAATATTATATAACACCAGGATATCCAAAACAAATGAACCTTTTTGGCTTATGGGAGAACAAAAGATAGTATCCAAGAAAAAGGGCATGTGGTCGTTTTCGAAGCGGAAAAATCAGTTTTTAAAAAGAGATAGCTTAAATGATCCGACCGGTGTTGCAGTTAGTGGTCATGAGATATCAGATGAACAAGCCAAAATACTTATTGGATTGAATTGCGAAATTATAATAGCATTCGATAAGGATATAAGTATTGAACATATTCGATATTGTTGTGAAAAGTTTTATGGGATAAGAAAAGTATCTTATATATGGGACAAATATGATTTGTTAGACAAGAAGGATAGTCCTGCGGATGCTATCAATAAAATATATGTAGTATTTATTTGAATATAGAATTCTTTATGACGAATATGAACATAAAAAACATATAAAAAATTTAAAAAAGGTTGGTGCTTGATGGGAAGAAAGACGAAAGAAGAATTAAAAAGAAATAACAAAAAGAAATATAATGTAAATCGTTTGTGGAGTTGGAGTAAATTTAATACTTATCATAATAGTCCATATGAGTATTATTTAAAATATATAATCAAGAAACCAGAAGATAGACAAGATTGTATTTATACAACAACCGGTGGTATGGCTCATGACATTATGGAGAGTTTATACACGGGTAAAATTGAATATGAAAATATGGATTCAGATTTTGAAGATGCATGGATTACTGCTAATATTGCAGAATTAAAGTTCGATAGAAATGACTCTGGAAAAAATAAGAAAATATCTGATAAGTATTATAAAAATCTTAAACACTTCTTTAATCATCATATTATGATTCCTCACAAAATGCAAATTGAGCAATTTATTACTGCATTAGTTGGCAAAAAAATGTCTTTCAAGGATATATAGATGCATGTTATAAAAGATAAAGACGGCAATTACAATATTTTAGATTGGAAAACTAGTAGTATTTATAAAGGCGAAAAGGCACTTAATGAATGTGGGCAATTGGTTGTATATGCTATTGGATTACATCAAATGGGTGTGCCGTTTGAGAAAATAAAAAATCTGTTGGGACTTTTTTAAAATATGTAAAAGTAGATTGTAAACAGGCTAATGGCAAATGGACAACAAGAGAAATCGAAAGATGTGAGATTGGTTCAAAATTACAATCAAGTGCAAAAAAATGTGGTTAAAAAAATGTGGTTATGAAGATAAACTTATAGAATATCTTGATATGTTGGCACAGACAAATGATATTAACTGTTTGCCTCAAGATGTACAAGCAAATTTTTGTATTTCATGATTGTATAGTTTATGTTGATTTAACACAAGAGTTAATTGATAGGTGGACGGCAGATATAATAAATACAATTTGATAAGATTGAAAATATGGAGAATAAATATTATGAAAGTCATGATGAAATGATTTTTTACGACTCTCCTGAGCAGGTAGCAAAGCAAAGTTATTATTTTTCAACATTATGTGCATATTCGCCAAAACTCCATAAGCCATATAAATTATATTTAGATAAACTAGAATCTAAGAAAAATGGGGGAAGTTTTTTTCGATGGTTTAGGAACAGATGTAAAAAGAGAAAAGTTGTCAATAGAGAATAATACAGTTGAAAAGAAGATTTGTCTTGGTTGGAGCAACTGTAGAAGGAGATGAGAACAATATCGAATAAGAATTACACAATATATCATTTACATAGCGATTTGTCAAATGGTGTAACAAATATTGATAGCGTAACTAAATATTATGAATATATCGAAGCAGCAAAAAAAAATGTGGTATGAAAGCAATGGGGTTTTGCTGAACACGGTTCAATACTTGAATGGGTACATAAAAAAACAAAATAGAAGAAAACGGAATGTGAAATATATTCATGCAGAAGAATTTTTATGTAACTGAAAAATTGTATTTTGAACCAGAAATACCAAATGAAATGTATGAATCTACGGTAGATACTGATGAGAAAGAAATGCAAGTCAAAATTAAAAAATATATTGAAGATAATAGAACTCAAAAAAGAGAGATAATTATCATGTGGTTTTGATTGCTAAAAATTATGATGGTGTAATTGAATTAAATCACCTATCATCAAAAAGCCTTTCAAAGAGATGGACATTTTTATTACAATCCACGAATTTCATTTGATGAGTTAGTGTCTACTTCTAATAATATTATTATATGTACTGCTTGTATCGGAGGCATCTTGGCTAGTGGCACACCTAAAATTAAAGAGGCATTTTTTTGAAGTTTCTTATTGAAAATAAGGATAGATGCTATCTTGAAATACAGCATCACAATGATGATATGCAAATAAAAATATAATCAATTTTTAAATGTGATTTCTCAAAAATACGACATTCCACTAATTGCAGGCACAGATACACATGCTTTAAATGATAATCATTTACGAGGTAGAGCAATTATGCAGAAGTCTAAAGGTGTTAATTTTGATTCGGAAAGTAATTGGGATTTGACTTTTTAAAACCTATGATGAATTAGTGTCTGCATATGAAAAACAAGATGCACTATCAAAAAAATGTCTATCTAACAGCAATTGAAAATACAAATGTTATGGCTGATAGTATTGAAGAATTTTCATTAGATTATTCTAAAAAATATCCTAAATTATACAACGATTCAATGGCAGTATTTAAGCAAAAAAAATTTTAGAAGGCATAAAGCAACGTGGGGTTGATAAATATAAAAATTTTCAGCAATATAAAGATAAAATTATATATGAACTTGAAACGTATAAAACATAATGATGCTATTGACTTTATGCTATTAGAAGAAGATTACAAGCGAGAACTTAGAAAAACAAGGTGTTCATTATGGATATTCAAGAGGTTCAGCTTCGGGAAGTATTATAGCATACCTTTTGGGAATTACTGATGTAGATAGTATTAAATATAACTTGAATTTTGAGCGTTTTATGAATAAAGAACGTATAAGTCTTGCTGACGTTGATTCTGATTGGTTTAGCGAAGATCGATGGAAAGTTAGAAAATATCTTTTGAAAAAAGATGGCTTATATTGTTGCAATATTGTGACATTTAATACAATTAAAATGCGTGGCGCAATTAAAGACGTTGGCAGAGCTTTAGGAATGACACTCCAAGAAACGCAAGAATTGTGTAATTTAGTACAAGAAGATGAAAACAAAAAAGGAATTTGTTGAAGATAAGATTAGAGAAAAACATAAGCAGTTATTCGAATATGTTGATATAGTCACTGGAACTATCACTTTTTGGGTAGACATGCAGCGGGACTTGTGGTTTCTCCACATGAAGTGGACAAGGCATTTGGAACATTATATATTTCTTCTGACGATAAACCTATTTCACAAATAAATATGAAAGAAATTGATTCGCTTAATTATGTTAAATTAGACGTGTTGGGTTTGGACTGTGTGGGACTTATAGATAGGACTTGCAAGGCAGCAAATATTCCATTTTTAACACCTGACAATCTTGATTTTAATGACAAGGCTGTATGGGATGATATTTCGAAAGACACGACTCTTATTTTTCAATTTGAGTCAGATTTTGCAGGTTCGTACCTTAGAGATATTCTTCGAGAATCTACAATTAAAAACATAAAAAAGAAGAATCCAAATTTCTCATATATTGACTTGATGAGCATGGCAAATGGTGCTATTAGACCGGCAGGCGAATCGTATCGAACAGAATTATCACAAGGAATTTATAGAGATAATGGACATCCTGCATTAAATGATTTCCTTGCTCCAACATTAGGTTATTTGGTATATCAAGAACAGATTATTGAATTTTTACATAAGTTTTGTGGATTTACAATGGGCGAAGCCGATGTCGTTAGAAGACATTTTAGTAAGAAAACAGGAACAGAGACTGATATCCCTATTATAAAAAGATGGAGGATATTTAACTAGTAACAAAACACATTACATTAAAGGCTTTGTTCAAACAATGAAAGAAGAATATGGAGTAGAAAAGGGCGAGGCTGAAAAACTTATCGGAAATTTCTTGCAAGTTATTATTGATGCATCGGATTATTTGTTCTCAAAAACCATGCTGATCCATACACATTTCTTGGCTTTGCTTGTGCCTATCTTAGACATTATTATACTTTAGAAACTATAACATCTGCTTTAAACATCTATGTATCAGACAAAGAAAAATCATTGAATATAAAAGAATATGCGATATCAAAAGGATATGTAATTGAGCCAATTAAATTCAGAAAATCAAGAGCGGAATATGAATTTGATAAAGAGAATAATAAAATATATCAAGGAATCGCTTCTATCAAATTTTGTAACAGTATTATAGCTGATGAATTATATTCATTAAGAAACAATAAATATAATTCATTTATTTGAATTGATTGCGGATATTAAAAAGTAAAACATCTGTAAATACTAGACAATTAGAAATATTAACAGGTCTTAATTTCTTCTCTGAGTTTGGCAAAAACAAATATCTTCTTAATGTTATAAATATCTATAATAAATTCTCATCATGTAAACAAATTAACAGATCAAAATTAGAATCTTTTGGGAATTTCAGAATTTATTGCAAAAAAAATATTCTGAAAAAGAAACACCTTCTTTATTCAAAGGTATTGATAATATAGGATTGATTACAGAATTGTGCAAGAATTTAGAAAATATAGAAATGGGTATTATTGAAATGGTTAAGTTTGAAAAGGAACATCTTGAGATGGTCGTTTATACAAATAAACAAGTTGGAAATGACTATTATATTATTGTAGATTATAAAACCTACAAAGATACGACTAAACCATATTTTTACGGCTCGAAAAATAAAGACCGGTAAAGAAGTTCATTCTAGGATTAAACAAAGTAAAATATTTAAAAGGAAAATCCATTTGGCTTATATTCGGTATTAAAAAAAAAAAGAATTTATGCCAGAATTTAAAAAAAAGAAGTTTACTGATGGTAAATGGAGTGTAACAGATGAAACCGAAGATGTCTTTAACGGAGTATGAGGTGATAAAAAGTTGAAAGAAAAAGAAGACAAGGAAATTATTTTCAAAGGAAGAGTTATAAGACAAACCTATGATGGTGGCGACTATAAAATTTATGCACTAGATGTTGATAAAGAAATTTACCCAGAAATTAAATTTACAAAGTACGGAAACGCAACAATATCAGGAGAAATGCATGAATTAGAATTGGTATAGAATATGAAATCAAAGCAATCGAACAGAATACAAAATATGGATATAGTTATAAAAGTTCTTAATATAAGAAGAGACAAGCCAAAATCAGCTTCAGATATGTATATATTTTTAGAGGAGATACTCACTTTGAAACAGACAAACACATTATATGAAATTTACCCTGATATTGTTGACAGGGTAATGAACGACCGCCTTGAAGATATAGACTTAAATAAATTGCCTGGTATTAAAGAGTACACATTCAATATTATTAAAGAAAAAAATTATTGAGAATTTTTGCTTGGCTGAGTTAGTAATTGAGTTTCAAGGCTTATTAAGTCTTTCCATGTTAAAGAAATTATATGAGAAATATACTTCTGTTAATATGATAAAGAAAAACTTCGTGAAGACCCATATAAATGTTTGTGTGGATTGGCAAAGGTTGGGTTTACAACTGCCGACGGAATTCTATTAGAACTTGAAAAAATATCAAAAGAGAATAAAAAAATAATAAAGATATTATTATTGAATTTGATACAGATTTAAAAACCAGCAAGCATAGATGTTTGTCGTGTATGTTGTATCTTTTTAGAAAAAAATGAAGAAGAAGGACATACATTGATGTCAATTAATGATTTAAGAAATCAATGTATGAAAATGGTTCCGGCATGCTCTAATCATTTTGTTGAATGTATGAAACATGAAAGTATTTATTACAATAAAGATTCCATGGCTGTATCATTGAAGTCTACATATGAAATAGAAAAATATATAGCAGAGAATATAATGTTAGATTGATTAATCTACATCATCAATGGGACTTTTAATTGTGCAAAATATTATATTGTAAATGGTTGTGAATTGTCAGATGAACAATTAGAGATTGTAAAAAATATTTGTAGATATAACATATGCATTCTTAATGGTGCAGGCGGTACAGGAAAATCATTTTGTACACAAGCAGTCATTAATATGCTTAAAGACAATAATAAATCATTTAAATTATTTTCACCAACTGGCAAAGCTGCAAAAAGTGCTGTCAGATTACACGCAAGAAAATGCCACAACAATACATAGAGGTTTGGGGTATATGCCACCTAACACTTGAGTTATAATGAAGAACATAAACTTGATTGTGATGTACTTATTATTGATGAGTTTTCTATGACAGATATTTTCTTTTTGTTTAAAAGAATATTAGATGCAATTGATTTTAGTAGAACAAAATTATTATTGATTGGAGACAATGCCCAATTACCATCAGTATCATGTGGAAACTTATTACATGATTTTATGGAATCACATATTATTCCAACTGTTACATTAACAAAGGTGTTTCGTTATGGCGAAGGCGGGTTAATGAAAGTAGCAACAGATGTCCGTTTTTGTAAACCGTATCTTAATAATGTATGTGAACGATTTACATGGTTTGGCGACAATAAAGATTATGCATTTGTGAACATTGGTAGTGATATTATGGTCAAAAAATGCAGTTGCATTATATAGCAAGTTACTTTCTCAAGGTTACAAAGCAGAAGAAATTCAAGTATTAACTGCATACAAAAAAGGTGACATTGGGTCAATCTCGATTAATAATGCCATTCAGAAAGTTGCCAATAAGAATTATGGCTGCGATGAATATATGAAAATTGGAGATACGGTTTATTATAAAGGTGATCTTGTAATTCAAAATGTCAATAATTATCACGCACAATTATATGTAGATGATGAATTCTGCTTAGATGAAGATATGGACGAAACTTTTATTGCAAATGGTGAGACGGGAAGTTGTTATAGCAATCAAAAAAAGAATATTTGTTGATTGATTTTGACGGCGTAATAGTTAAATATTTTAGAAATGATATGCAAATGGTTGGGCTTGGATATTGTATCACAATTCATAAATCACAAGGCAGTTCTATTAAAGTTGTAATCTTACTTACTCCTCAAGCTCATACATTTATGCTCAATTCGAATCTAATATATGTTGGATTGACAAGAATGAAAGAAAAATGTTTCCATTTAGGTAATGTAGATACGGTGAATTTGGCTGTTAAGAAGAAGGCGAATTTTGCTAGGAATACATTTATGCAAAAATTGCTGAAAGATATATGCAAAAAAGATTGGCGAATCATTGACAAATGCTGAAACAACAAAATAAGAAAAAGGAAACAGTTCAAACAAATGAATAGTAAAGTCAAGTATATTTAATTCAATTTTAGATACGATTGAGTCAGAAGACATTAGAAAGTTCGCAGAAAGATGTATCCAAACAATCCCAGATTATTTCTGGGATGGGAGCATCAAGTACGGAAGATACCATCCTCAATATGCTCTTGGAGATTTAGGATTGGCAAGACATACATGTGCATTGGTCAGATTTTAAATCACATCTTTGCAGTTAAATGTTTCGGCGAGAATTTTTACACAAAGAGAGAAAGATTTAATGAGAGTAGCCGGAATGATGCACGATTCACGAAAGAGTGGAAGTAATGAAGATTTTTCAGAAGAATAAATACACAAAATTTAATCATCCATTACTTGCAGGAGATGTTATTCGAAATTTAAAAGGTCATGAGTTGCCTGATAATGAGGTCGAAATGATCGCTACAACCATCGAAAGTCATATGGGTGAATGGAATACTGATAAGAGAAGTTCAACTGTCTTGCCTTTACCAACGAATGAATTTCAAAAAAATTCTTCATTTGGTAGACTATTTGGCGAGTAGAAAAGATATTGAAGTTCTGTTTAATGGATATGAGACATCCAATACAACACCATCGCTTGATACATACATATTGACCTTTGGCAAACATAACGGTGAAAAATTGACAGATGTTGCTCACACTGACCCAAGTTATATCTCGTGGGCGAAAGAGAATATAACAAAAAAGAACCACTTAGAACTCTTTTGACAAAAATATAGGTGGTAATTATGGAATGGTTTAAGAAGTGGCTAACAGATGGATTTTTTAAAAGTACCGTTGTTGAGTATTAGTGTTAATCTAAAATTCTTCAAAAAATATGGAGCGAAATATTCTTGTACTTGTCGAGTTAATAAGCTATTCAAAGAATGATTGGTATATTAAAAGAACAATGGAAGATTTATGTGAATATATAAGAAAAAAAAATTATAATATGGAGGACTTGGAATGAAGAAATTTGAAATAGGTCTATGTATTACAGCGTTAATCATATGTGGTATTGGCATAATTTTGGCAGCAATCGGTGCATTCTTGTCAATTTTGCAGAATGATTGGCTATGGGTGTTGGTTGATATATTACTCATTATATTAAATGGGTTGAATATATATCTCAATTATACAATGATATCAGATGAATTTGGCTGGTAGGAGGAAAATGATAAATATGAATTCTTTTGGAGAAATTATTTCCATCAAAAGAACTAATCAAACAAGCTTATTCAAGAAAACTTCGGTACGATATGTGGGATAAGCAATCACCGATATATGTATATAACATTTTTGATAGTACGATTAGGAAAATGTCGAATAAAGGAAAAATAAAAGAGATGTTTTTTATCCCATATTTACATCACCTTGTGTAGCATTTTCGGATAAAAAAATCAGCAGAAATATATAAGCAGGTACAAGATACACTTGATACTAAAATTCAAGAAAAGGTCAAAGAAAAGTTTTAAGATGGGATATTCTTCTAATTTGGTAGAAGTTAATAAGATAAGAACTGATATAGAACAATGACTTAGGAGGACAATTATATGACTTTTGGTAGATATTATGAGAAAGTACAAGATAGATAAAGTCGGTTATGGAATGCAACCCAAGAAAAATATTGATTTTTCAAAAGTCTTTAAAGCAAAGTATATAGATGTTTATGCATTTTACTATGACAATGAAGAATTTCCATACGAATATACATGTATTGATGTTGAAGGAATGGGTTATGGTTGGTTATGGTGTGCCAATAAGATTAGAAGGCATTTTTAAATTTTTTACAACGTAAAGCGGTAATACAAAAAGCAATGTTTTTACATAGATAACATTAAAAATGATTGTAATGTTCTTACTTATGAGCGTGACGGAGCAAATTACTTAGGGTTCATGTATTCGCCGGAACTTTACGTGCAGATACGAACAAGTAATAAAGAATTGCATTATGATTAATAGGAAGGAGAATGTATTAATGGCGGTACATAGAGAAAAAAATTAATTTATATAAAACGATAAAAAGATATTTCCTAAAATCCTCATAAAAGACCTTTAATGAAAATGAACGAATTTGTCCAGATTGTCATGGTCTTGAGTGAAGATTAACACACGTGTTTTCGGAACTGGAGATAGTTTGGAAAAAGCCACCCTTACAGAACTGAAGCTCTTGCATTGTGTCCACATTGTTTTTTAATGGTGTGCAAAAATATGTAAGTATTGCGGTCAACCTTATAAAGGTCATTGTGATTGTGAAGGGCAACTGGCAGAAGACTTAAAAATACAAGAACAGAAGTGGAAACTATACCTAAAAGCAAAAGAAGTTGACGAAAAGGATGTAACAACGATGCTCTATTGCGAAGAAAATGAGGAATATTATTCTACAGTCGATGATTTTGCGGAAGATTTTATGTATAACCATAGTGAGCTGTTTGATGCCCTTGGCATAAGACCAACAAGATTATGGGTTGCATCAGAAGAAAAAAAATTCATATTGATGCAGATGAAATTGTTGTTCTGGACGCTTGTTCCGTATTAGGAGAAGATACCGAATATGTTTGCGATAATGATTCTTTGCAAAAGTTGTTGGATGATTGGTGTGAGGAAACAGACGGCAACTACGACATATTATCCTTGCTATAAAGAGTATGTCGTGGTGAATTGGGACAAGTATATAGAGGAAGGGTGATTATATGGAACATATTGTTCAATTTGCAATCAGTATAGATGATGACACAATAAAAAGAAACATTGAAAATAGCGTAGAAAGGCAAGTGACCAGGAAGATAAACAGCGATTGTATGAAGGCACTTGTTGGTAAGAAAAAGTATTACAAATTGTGATTATACTCAGAAGTTAAAAGAAATGGTTGATGATAATATTCAAAATTTTCTAGCCGAGAATAAAGATGAAATCATCAAGATTGCAGCCGATAAATTGTCTGAAAAATTATCTAGAACAAAAAGCAGTCAAAGAAGCGATAAACAAAAAGTATAGAAGAATTTTTATAAGGAGAATAAATACATGTGGTTATTAAAGTTGCATTTTGCATTTTCAATATTGTGTTTGATTACATTTTTTGGAGTTATGATGTTTTCGAAAGATGTTTAAAACGGAATGGATATGTAGACGAGATTAAAAGGTAAGAAAATATTCGATATTATCTTAGGTGTATTCGATCATTTATTTCTCTTATCCTACTAATGTTTGTTCCTATTTTAAACATATCGGGCGTTATCATAATATTTCAAATGATAAGAATGTCAAAAAGATGAGTTTATGGACTGGTAACAAGACAAATTTGAAGAATTTAGAAGTCGAAAAAAAAATGACTAGCGGTTGAAACTGAGATTTCAAAGGAATTTTTATACTATATATAGATGATATTTTAAATATAAACACAATATATAGTGGGTGAAAATGAGTAAAACATGACGGAGGTAGCAATGGGATACGAAATTAGAGATAAAATAAAAAAGAACCTATAACAATTACAGATATCGGCAACTTGAAAATAATAAACAAAAACGGTATGTATTATTTAGAGGTAGAATTTTTAGAGAAACAGATACTTCTTTTGTCAAAGGTACGACTACATTGGAACTCCCAGTAGACATCAATAGACTGTCATTTACATTGGGGAGTCGAAATAATCCTTCATATATAACGGAACAATATTATATTGAGACAATGAACTTGGGTTTTGGAGATTTAGTATCTAAAGATGGGAAAATTGATTTTGAGATTGTAGGTGACAAAAGAAAAAGAATATGACTTTATCTGAAATAGAAGAAAAACTCGGTTACAAAATCAAACTTGTAAGTGAAAAGTAGGTGAAGTTATGAACCCATATGAAATAACATTTAGAGCATTATTAGGAACATTTTTGAAACATGGAATATGTGTTGAGAGAGTGAATGTAGGCGAAAATACTATTTACATTTCTCTTCCTAAAAATTCATATGTTCATGGACAAGGTTGTATCAAAAAACATTGATGACCAAGCAAAATAATCAAAAAAAGCTTCTTATTAATATAGGTATTCTTCCGTCTGACGGAAAAGTGAAATATCGAGGTACAAATGTTTGTTGGACGAAAGAGACAGGCAATGAAAATTTTATTAACAATATTGAGTTAGTGTTAGGAGAATATTAAATATGAAGAAAAATAAAAACAAAAGTTGTTCTGCCAGTGGCATGTGAAAATCCGAATAATGTATCGGTTACAACTTTAAGCCTTAATCAAGTGGGTGTGAAAAAGTTTCTGATGGCTTTGAGGGCGAAAAAACCGGTAAAGATAATTTTACCTCTGTTGATAAAGATTGTGGTGTTTACTTTAAAATGTATTATGTTACGGAAGACGGCAATATTTATCCAATGGAGCAAGATGACGAATAAGATTGCAAAAATAAAACGATTGTTTAGAGAGGAGAAAAATGCAAATATATGAAATATAGCATTAAAACAACAAAGACTTTAACGACAGATAATGGTCTGAAATTCTCTGTCGGTCAGGATATTGCATTTATGTTATATGATGAAAAAATCAAATTATCATGATCACTACATAGGTGAAATAACCGAAAATAACAGAGAACACTATTACAATCAAAAAATATCGAAGTTGATGGAGAAGATATTAACGGAGAAATGATTATTGATTTGCATTTAATTGAACCGGATAGTTGCGATTATGTTTATTTTGGTTAAGTGGCAAACCATAAAAATGAAAAAGAAAGGATATGGCATAATAAATAAAAAAGAACAGAACAACACAATATTAAGTATGGGTCAGATTTTTTATAAATTCATAGATGAATATTGTTTTAAATCTAAGAATCTATATAATTATGCAAATTATATAATACGTCAAGAATTTATAAACAATGGAAAATGGATTCATTATAATGAATTATTTCGGTTAGTAAAAAGAATCCAATCCATATAAGAATATTGGAAGTAATGTAGGTCAAGGAACATTGAGAATTCTTGATAAAATGTGGAAATCATTTTTTGTTGCTATTAAAGATTGGGCAAGATATCCAAATAAATATTTAGGAAGACCTAAAATTCCTAAATATAAAGCAAAAAAAGGTGGAAGATTTGTTCTTTCTTTAGATAGTAATAAATTAAAAATTAAAGAATGGTTATGTATATTTTGCATGGAAACCATTCAAAAAAAATTTAATAACTTATTTAGAACTAATGCGAAAGATAGAATACTACAATGTCGATTTATTCCAAGATGTAGGAATATATAATGGAAATTGTATACGAAATTGAAACACCTGATATTTCAAAAAAATTCTGATAGGATAGCTGCGATTGACATGGGAGTTAATAATTTTATAACTATGGTAAACAACATTGGTGAAAACCGATAGCTGTTAAAGGTGGAATTATTAAGTCAATTAATCAGTTTTATAATAAACAAAAAGGCAAATATTCAATCAGAATTGAAGAAGGTAAATGATAAGCAATGGTCAAAGAAATTACAAAAATTTACTAATAAACGGTACGAAATGATTAAATATCAGATGCATTGTATTAGCAAATATGTAGTTGATTGGTGTGTTCTATATGGAATTGACACTTTTAGTTGTAGGGTATAACAATGAATGGAAACAAAAAGAAACAGGGTCTGCAAAATTTCACATATATTCCTTATGAACTGTTTATAAAAAATGCTTTCATATAAGTGTGCGAATAATGGAATTAAGTTTATAGAGAATGAAGAATCATATACTTCTGGGACATCGTTTTTTAGACAATGAAGATCCCATAAAAGAGAATTATAGAAAAAAAGAACGTAGAGTATATAGAGGATTATTTATTGCGAATTGTGGAAAGAAAATAAATGCAGATGTAAATGGGGCATATCAAATTATGAAGAAGGTATTTCCAAAGATTTTTATCAATGGAATAAAGGGTGCAGGTTTACACCCAACGATTATAAACTTGGCTTGTGTTAAGTGAGTAATGTAAACGTGTGATAGAAACACGATGAATTGTGAGTTTCAAAGAGGGAGGAATATATGGGTTCAACAAGAGATAATATATACATTGATATTAATAAAAAGAACATTTTTTTGGCGGATAATATAGATAATGAATCCGCCGGTAAACTTATGTGGATATTTTATACTTAATTAGAGAAGATAAAGAGCAAGATAAAAAAATATTATGCTATAACCGTGAGCCAATCAAATTATATATTAATTCTTATGGAGGTTCAATAGATGATATGTGGGGTTTAATTGATATAATTCTTGCAAGCAAAACTCAATTTATACATATTGTCTTGGATATGCGCAAAGTGCAGCATTTAACATTTTCTTAGCAGGACATAAAAAGATTTTGTCTTGAACATTCAGTGTTTATGTATCATCAGATGTCTTATTGGAGAGACGGGAAACACCAAGACTTTGTTGAAAAACAGGGTCGAAATGGACAACATTAATAAGCAAAACGAAGAATACGTAATAAAAAGAACAAAAAAAATTCCTGAAGATGTTATTAGAATGTTCGTGTGACAAAGAAAGATTTCTATATCCATTCTTCTAAGGCAATAGAATATGGCGTTGTAGATAAGATTTTAATGTAAATAGATGCTGAAATTGAACTTAGATAAAATAAAGGAGAATAACATTATGAAAGATAACAAAATAAAATTTACAACAAACGAGTCTGATGATTGGTCAATTCTTCAATGTGGAGATTTTAAAACATGCAATCATCAAATTTCTAAAGAAGAATGGGTAGAACTACTAAGATATCTTGGACATGAAGTAGACTACAAAGAGATTTCAGATGAAGATATGCAGGAATTGATGTAAATGGATACTGATTTGATATATGATGCTATTGATGTGATTGAGATATTGTGTGATTGCATAAGAGACGCGCCAGCAAGTTGCGATGCATGTTACTTAAATGAATATCCTGAAACATGTAAAAAGCAAATAGAGTTATTGAGGAATTTGAAAAATATAGAAATGAGAATAACTAACGAATTATATTTTTTTAATGGATTACATCAATACATAGAAATGGAGAAATAAAAATATGAAGTGTTTGATAACATCGGCAACGCTTATGGGCGGAAATGGATACTTGAGAAATATCCTAATTTAAATAACTATCAGCCATCTATAGATGAATGTTTTATATACAATTACATTTTCGATGGCTTTGGTACTCAGGACGTTATTATTGTTGAAATTAATGATTTATGTCAATTAATTGATGACTTCAAAGAAGGTGTTATTATACTCTCCCGTGAAAATGATGGCTTTGAATACGACGACTTATTTGAAAAAGTACAATATTAAATATCACATAATAATTTATGATGATTATATAGAGTAAATTATAGCTGTCAAACGAAAGGAATAGAATGAACAAAAAAATACAACATTATTTATGCAGACCCTCCTTGGGATTACGGCAATACCAAAAAAATCTTAATGGTGAATTTTGGGGGATGGCAGACAAGCACTATGATGTAATGAAGTTTAAGGATTTGTGTGAATTACCCATAGAACAATATTACCAAAGATGATTGTTTTCTATTTTTATGGGTTACGTCACCGTTCTTAGAAAAAGGATTTGAACTTATTAAAAGCGTGGGGCTTTAAATATGCAACGGTTGGATTTGTATGGGTAAAAATGAAAAAATGATATGTCCGAAGTTCGTAAAGACGGATTGGGCAAGTATACGATTTCAAATGCTGAATATTGTCTGATTGCTCGTAAAGGTAAGTATTGGAGAAATGCAAGAAAATGTACAGCAGATTATAGAATATCCAAAAACAGAGCATTCGAAAACCAAAAAGAAATAAGAGATAAAATTGTTTCATTGTGTGGTGATTTACCAAGAGTAGAATTGTTTGCAAGAGATTTATGTAAAGGTTGGGGATTCTATTGGCAATGAAATAGATGGTAAAGATATTAGAGATGTTATAAAATAGATTAATTTTAATTCAACAGAGCAATTCTGCTCAAACTTTCCGGAAAACAAAATAGAGGATATATTATTGTAGCTACAAAACAAGATTTAGAAAGGATAAGAATGTTCACAGTGAGTAAAACCTGCGCAGGTACTAATTAAAGGTGAACAAATTTGAAAAAAATACAATAGAAAAAAGATTGGACAGGAAACAAGAACAGTATCTTTAAAAACATTAGGTGCAAGTAAACCACACTGACAAAGAAAGACAAAATGAAGATTATTATGCAACTGACCCTATAGCAATAGATGTTCTTATTAGAGATGGAAAAGTGACATTTGATAAGCCTATTTGGGAGTGTGCTTGTGGACGAGGGGATTTATCTGATAGATTAAAAAGATTATGGTTACGATGTGTATTCCACTCGATTTAGTTTATAGAGGTTATGGCAAAGGTGGAATTAATTTTCTTACATATGATGGTGTTTGGGAGGGAGACATACTAACTAATCCACCATATAAATATGCAAAAGAGTTTATTGAACATGCAATGGAGATAATTCCTAAAGGTCGTAGAAGTATTTATGTTTTTAAAAGTACAGTTTCTTGAAGGTAAGGCTCGTAGAAAATTATTTGAAAAATATCCGCCTAAATGTGTCTATGTATCAAGTAGCCGAATTCTTTTGTGCAAAGAACGCAATGTTTGATGAGATGAAAGCTGGCGGTGGTAGTGCGGTGGCTTATGCGTGGTTTGAGTTTGAGAAAGGATATAAAGGAAAGAGTGAATTGAAATGGATAAATTAAGGGAGAAATTATATAAAGAAATGGAGAGTTGGGTTAGTGATTTGGTCACTGACTCCGACTTGCCAAAACGTGAATTATTATCAGCTTATGCATATGAATATTGCATTAAGAACGAGATCATTGATTTTTTTTGATGGTTGTAATGATGAAGAATGGAATGATTATTATAATGACCTTACTTCAAAAAGACAACACATTGGAATATCTATACGGAGAATATATGGAATGTGACACAGCTAATATACAAGATGTCATTATTGATTTTATGTGTTTTGATAAGGGATATTATGAATATGTAAACGAATAAATGTGAGAAGAATATTGACAAAGGAGGTTGTGCTTTTGAAGAAAAGTATTAATCATATATCAAAGATAACGATGAATATAATGATGTCTGAAAAGTCAGAAGGAGCACTCTTTGTCTGATGTATATGCAAGACAATTGCTCATAAGCCAAATAAATAGTCAAGAGACATATGAAGAGATAGATAAAAATTTTGATAAAATAAAAAAATTGTGAAACTTTTTATGTGAATGATTTCAACATAGACAGCAAGGGAGCAAAGGTTGAAGTTATAGATTTGAACCAACCAACTAACACAGACCATCTACTTGAAGTAATTGATGCTCTTGCTTATCAACTTGCTTGTTATAAATATCCCAATCATAAAAAGTACATAACTTTGATGATAAAGAAGAAATTTTAACTGATGTGGGATTAGATGATTGCTTCAAACGAGAAACTTGTCAAAGAAAGATAAAAAAAGAGGTGGATAAATGCCAATAAAAGAAGAAAAAATCTTATTCTTAGTTTGATTAATTCAGAAACAGGAGAAGAACTTTGTTACATAGATAATTTGGAAGACAATCTATTTAGTGTTGAATCGAGAAATTATTCATTTGATAAAGATAGGAAAGCTTTGAGTTCTTTTATCGATCTTTCTGCACGTAGCTTGTCGATAGATATTTCTATTGGTGCAATAAGTTTAACATCACTGATAGGAATTGATATTTCTAACGCACCAGATAAATACAATTTTCAGATTATAAAAGTCAAACAAGCCCGTAAACACAAAAAAGAAAAAGAATAAATAAGAAGTGGATTAAGCGATATGGTTATAAACAGATATTGGTCGATAGTAAGGGGTGGAAGTTGAAAACACATACAGATGGATATTATGACTTTGTAAAAGAAAAATAGAAGGAGAATATTAATATGGATAATTTAATATCATCAGATATTATGCCATCGGCACAAGAAGCAAAAGCAGATGACCGAAAGAAAGTATTAAGAATTTCAATAGTCAACAACTATCAGATATTTCACAAAAAAGATTACAAATGCAATTACTGATGGGGGATTTTGCTATTGAATATAAAGACCATTTAGATGATAAAACATACAAAAAATTAAAAGAACTTGGCTATAAAATCGACATGATATCGTTAGTTCCTAAAATCTGTAGTATCAGTTGGTTGTAAAACAAATGAAAAAAGATGTAATAAACGAGGAGGAATAATAACGCATTATGTTTGAAACAGAAAAAATATGAATTATGGCATGGCGATTGTCTTGAATTAATGAAAAAATATTCCTGATAAATCAGTTGATTGTATTATAACAGATTTACCATATGGCGTTACTGCCAAGAATAAATGGGATACTATAATTCCTTTTCGAGCCGTTATGGCAACAATATAAGCGAATTTCAAAAAGACAATACAGCTATTATTTTATTTGGACAAGATAAATTCACAGCAAAAATGTATGCTGTCTAATGAAAAAGATGCATAGATATAATCTTATTTGGAAGAAAGTGTTACCTACGGATTTTTAAATGCAAATAGGATGCCATTAAGAGAACATGAAGATATAATGGTGTTTTTAAAAAAATTACCTACATATAATCCTCAAAAAGTAAAAAGGAAGTCCTTGTCATAAAAGGGTAAGGTCGTTGGGGAAAAACGAACGATTCTCAATTGAAAAATAATAATTATGGCAATTTTAAATGTGTCGAAACAGAAGGAGATTTGAAATTTCCGGCATCTGTTTTTAGAATTTGCTAAGCCACATCCAAGTATCACGTGCCACCCAACCCAGAAAAGTGTAGAATTATTAGAATGGTTAGTAAAAACATACAGTAACGAAGGCGACATAATACTTGATTCTTGTATGGGTTCGGGGACTACTGGTATTGCATGTAAAAACCTAAATAGAAAGTTTATTGGTATTGAATTAGATGATAATTATTTTGAAGTGGCAAAAGAAAAAGAATATTAAGGATGCTAAAATGAAAGTTCGGTTTCAAAGCGATAAAAAGAGGAGGAATTCAACAAATAATGAATTACGATTTTGAGGGAAAAGAAAATGCAATTACGGCAGAGCACTAAAGAACGGTGAAATTTGTAAAATTGTTGGATATGGACAATCTATGACACCTATTCTTAAATCCGGTCAGCCTGTAATTTGTAAACCAGTGACTAAAGATACACTACTAAAGAAAAAACGATATTGTGCTATGCAAGGTCAAAGGGAAATTATTATTTACATAAAATTTCTGCTATCAAAAATGGTGTTAGTTATCAAATATCTAACAATCATGGACATGTGAATGGAACAATTAATAAAAACAATATCTTTGGAATTGTGGTAGAAATATTATAACGAAGAAAAAGGAGAATGTTTAATTATGGAAACAGTTTATGTGGTTATGGGGCTTCATCCGAGCCATAGAGTGAATGAAATAAACGCCGTATTCAAAGAGAAGAAGAAAAGCTGAAGAATATTGTTTTCGTCATATTAATTGTAACATTAAAGAATATAGTTACAGTGATGATAAAACTTATACACCTCTTGAGAGAGTGATTATAGAAGGCGAAATTAATGAACGTGCACTTCCTAATTGTACATTTGAGCATCTGACCAAAGAAGATGCTGGTTACAAAAGTGAGGAATTTGTATGTGTTTTTCATAGATGGGGAGACTCTTGCTTTAAATTTCAAATAAACAAAAATACTTCCTGACAATTATAATGAAGAAATAGAAAAAATTAAAATATGCACAAATATTACAAGATGTTATAAATAATAGTAAGGCAGAGCTAAAAGGAATTCCGTTAGATGGTTTTGGACAAATGATTAGAATCCCTGATTTAATTGTGTCCAAATTAGAGAAAATTATTGCTGAAAAGTTTAATGTGAAAATTGAAGATTAAATAATGAAAAACGAAACTTTCGTTTCAAAGAAAGGAGAATATATTATATGAAATATTCAGTAGAAATAGGCTTTAATGGAATAATTACACAGTCTTTAGAGGGGGTAGGTTTCCCCAATCAAACAATAAGTATCTCAACAGAATATCCAGGTACAAAAGATAGGATGTGGTTTGTCTAATAATATAAAAGCAAATTGTCAAAGATTTTAACGCACAACATTCTGGTAGCATAGGTAATCGAAATATTTACAAGATTCTAAGAGAAACAATTAATGAGTGGTTATTGAAATTAGAAACGGAAGTAATGATAGAAGATGTAGAAAAATACAAACGAAGAAAGAGCAGATAGAAAGATGGAGGCGGAAGAATGGGAGTTTTAGAGGTATTGGCAATAATGTTTATTGTTCTGAAAATACTTGGGTTAATACAGTGGTCATGGTTATGGGTACTTAGTCCAATTTGGATAATAGGCATTTTGGCTATTATACATAGCATTTTTAAAGATATATAAATAAGGAGAATACATAAAATGAAATTTTCAAACACATCAGTAATGAACTTCGAAAACAGTTTTAGAGGTTTAAGAAATCCACTTGAATCATGGCGTAAAAATGATACGGTTGAGGAGAACGGAAAAGTCATAATCGGTGAAAACGATTTGGATTTGGCACAAAAAGACTTATAAAAGCAGGCAGTGAGCACAGAAAATTTATGCGTCAGATTTTTTTGTATCGGTTGATATAACTGCTCCGCTTTATTGGTGGAAAAAAGAATTTGATACGTATAAGGTCGGTACAACCGCGAACAGTACATCGACAATGCACAAACTTGCGTCAACACCTATTACTGCCGAGTGTTTTGAAATTGACGATTACAATTCAGATCTTGATTATGACGGCACAAAACTTGGTGATGTGATAGACAAGCATATAGAATTTTTGGAGAGTATGCGTGTAAAAGTATCTTGAAACAAAGGATAAGGCATATTGGAAAGAACTTATCAGATGGTTGCCGTCAGCGTGGCAGCAGACAAGAACCGTTACAATGACATACGAAAATCTTTTGGCGATTGTGTTCAAAAGGTCAGAGAAGATTTCACAAATTGACAGAATGGTCAAAGTCATTCATCGATTGGGCGAGAACACTTCCGTATGCACAGGAATTGATATTTCCTGATGAGGCGGTGAATATATAAATGTATGTTGTATTCTATGGTTGTGGAGGGTATAAAATCTTCCAGACCAAAGAGGAGGCTTTAATTTTTTGCGAAAATTTAGGGATAACATGGATAGATAAGGTGGGTTAAATGAATAAAATAACACGAATGAAAGAATTAATTATCGAATTAAATAATGCGTCAAATGCTTATTACAATAGCAATAAATCGGTAATGAGTGATTATGATTTTGATTTAAAACTTGAAGAATTGAAACAATTAGAAAAAAAAGAAATAGGAATTGTTTTCTCTAATAGCCCAACACACAATGTTGGATATAATATATCAGATGAACTTGCAGAAGTTGAACATAACCATCCGATGCTTTCACTTGATAAAACAAAATCTATTAATGAACTAATTCAATTTGCTGGATACAATAATTGTTTTCTATCTGTGAAGTGTGACGGTCTTACTACTTCGTTGAGGTACTTGAATGGTAAATTAATTTCAGCAGAAACGAGAGGAAACGGTACTAAAGGGCAAGATGTTCTTCAAAATGTACTTACAATGAACAATGTTCCCAAAGAAATTCCGTATAAAGACGAACTTATCATTGATGGCGAAACAATTATTGGATGGGACACATTTCGAGAAATTAATGCCAAATTACCAATGGGTCAAAAGTATAAGCATCCAAGAAACTTTGTATCTGGTTCATTGCAACTTTAGATAGTCAGCAAGCTGCCGAAAGACATATGAGATTTATTGCATGGAGAGTTATTAAAGGATTTAGTCATAAATCTGTATTTTTTTGATTTAAAAGAAGCAGAGAAAAATGGGTTTGAAATTGTTCCGACATTCACATATTCAAATACTTCATCTGACTTAGGTAACATATCTAAAATCTTAGATGCTTTAAGAAACCAAGCAGACTTATATAACATCCCATATGATGGTGCAGTAATGGTGATAGATAATTATGCCATTGCTGAATCAATGGGGAGAACTGATAAGTTCTTTAAACATTCTATAGCTTATAAATATGAAGATGAATTACATGAGACTGTTCTTAAAGACATCGAATGGAGCGTGTCTAAGAGTGGTTTAATTAATCCTATAGCAGTATTTGACCCAGTAGATTTGTCTGGTGCAATTACAACAAGAGCTACCCTTCATAACATAACGTACATCAAAGATATGATGCTTGGAATTGGTGATAGAATTAGAATTTATCGCTCAAATATGGTCATTCCTAAAAGTACACGATAGTATAGACAAAAAGTGGTAATTTTAACATTCCAACACATTGCCCTATATGTCATCAACCAACAACAATCAAGAAGGACAACGATTCAGAAGTTTTGATTTGTACAAATGAACATTGTGAGGGGAAATTATTAAAAAGGCTTCTGTCTCATGCAGTTTCAAAAAAATGCTCTTAATATTGAAAACTTATCAGAAGCATCTCTAAAAAAGATTTATTCAACTTGATATGTAAAGTCCATCAAAGATATTTATCATCTTGAAGATTTTAAAGAACAAATTCAATCTCTTGAAGGCTTTGGTCAAAAGTCTGTCGAAAAGCTATTATCAGCAATTCAGAAAAGTAGAAATACAACATTGGCTCAATTTCTGTATTCATTAAGCATTCCGTTGTTGGGGAAAAAAAGTGCAAGCAAAGACATTTCAAAAAGTATGTGAAAATGATTTTGAGGTATTTGTGAATGTATTATCAAACAAGGGGAGAACAGCATTTACACATATTGATGGTATTGGGGTTGAATTAGTCACATCTTTGATTAATTATTGGAACAAGTACAGTTTAGATATTTTAGATTTGGCAAATGAATTTACTTTTGAAAAGAAAAAAAGAGAATAATACAGTAGATACACTTCAAGGTAAAAGTTTTTTTTTTTTTTTGTATTACCGGAAAGTTAATCAGTTACTCTAATCGTGCCGAATTAGTTAAAGAGATTGAAAATCATGGTGGCAAAGTTGTAAGTTCTGTTACAAAAAAAGACAGATTACTTAATCAACAATGATGCCGAAAGTGTGTCGTCAAAAATAAAACGGCTAAGAGCTTGGGTATTCAATTATTAGCGAAGTTAAATTTAAACAAATGATAGAAGGAGAAATGTAATAATATGATTCATATTCAGAAAAGTAATGAGGGAATAGATATTCCAAAGAGAGATTTTGTTAGCATTAATATATCTACTAATCTTTATTTTAACGGTAAGGGGATAAAGAGATATGTTAATAAAAGGTTTATATGAAAGATTAAACCGTCCGATAATGTATTGTGCGAAGATGAACCATTGGCAGAGAAGATTGTATGTATAAACTTGAAGAACTTAAAATATTACATCAATTACTGTTGACGGTGAAACTTATAAAGTACCTTGGAAAGACAGTAAAAAGGAGTATAACATAAATGTATGGGAAGATACAAAGAAAAATGGCGATGAGGTTTGAAATAACAATCTTTAAACCAATGGAGAAAAATAGAAGATGATTTATTCAAATGATGATCCAATGGCAATTTCAGCTATGGAGATTGCAAGGACGGGTAACTATGGAGAATATGATTATGATGATTCTCCGATAATTTGTCCGATTTGTAACGAAGAGGTAAGTGTTATATAAGAACATATTCAATAATGAGACGTCGGATGTAGCGAATGTATAAAAGAAACTTATGAAAACGAATGAGAAAGGAATTTAAGTAATGAAAAATTTGAGAAAAAAGTAATATGTGGAGTAATGGCGGTTGTATCAATAGCAACAGGAATTGTAGGTGTGAATGCAGATGAGACAAAGTGGGAAGCTTATTATGTTTCTGCTCAAAGTGGTTTGAATGTCGAATCAAGCCAAGCAGAAGATAGTGAAATAATCAAAGGTATTCCCAAAGGGTACAGAACTTCAAGTTATAGGTGTCGATGAAACAGGTAAGGGTGGTATGAAGTTTGGGACGACGAAACTCAAGGATATTGCTATGGTACATATTTTTGTTGATAATACAAAAAGAAAGATTTGGACGAAAAGCAAAAACAACTTTGCAGAGATGAGGGAATAAAGGTTCATATCTTGGAAAACTTTTATGTCACTGGCTATACTGCATCACATCTGAAAAGCAATTGGTTTATTCTGTGGAAGTGGGGGGAATCTATACTCATCAGTCGGATGGGGCTATTGCAGTAGAACCTAAAAAGTTATCCATTGGAACAAAAGTTTACATAGAGGGGGTATTGGATATAGGTTTAACTCGTGATACAGGCAGTTACAATTAAGGGTAATAAAATAGATGTATTGACTTCATCAAACAGTGAATCGAATGCAATTACAGGAAATTATAATGTTTATCTTGCAGAATAAGAAAGGGGAATTTAATAGTGGCAACTAAGGCACGATTGAGAGAACTTGCACAAGCCGATTTGCAGCGTGAGTGTAGGGGCATTTGAGAGTAGAAGTGGAGAAGTCGTTATTCGACAGGCTTCTCCCGAAGAAAAAAAATACAGAGCAATAGCAAAATATAACACGAAAAAAAAAAAGGGATTAAATTACTATGATAAAAACGATTGTTTTTAATAGACACAATGGAAAAAAAAAAAGAAATTCAATGTAACATGCCAACATCATATAGGTGATGTTACGGTTTGTAGTGGTAAGAAATATTGCGGGACAGCAAAAAGAATTATATAAGTATGGGAATTGATGGCAAGTCAATACTTGGCTTGTATAGTCTTGATTGTTATCTACTCAGTTAAAGTTGAGATAGAAGGTGATATAGATGAAGAACTAAAATCAGTTATTAACGAAATAATAGCTTAATTTAAGGAGTAAGTGCGTATGACAAAAATTTGTATTGTGTAGTTGGTGAAAGTGGCGCTGGAAAAAGATATGCTTATAAACTATATGTGTAAAGCGTTATGGCTATACAAAAAGTAACTTCATATACTACACGTTCAATAAGAACAGATGATGAAAATGATATATTAAATCATACATTTTCAAATGTCAAACAATATCAACAGGATAAAGAGAATAATGAGATAATAGCTGAAACTTTTTAATGGGAATCTTTATTGGGCAACTAAACCTCAAGTTGACAATGCTGATTTTTATATCATTGAAATGGATGGGTTAAAAAAAATTAAAAAGATACATACAAAGATAGACATATTATTACTATATATGTTGATGTTAATGAAGCCACTCACGCAAACTTCGTATGGAAGAACGTGGGGATAGCGAAGAAAAAGATTGAAGAAAAGAATTAAAAAAACGATAGAAAGCTTTTTGCTGATGTTGATTCCCAACATTGGGATTGTATCGTAAGGAATTCAAGACATTCTGATTTGAGTGTGATTGCAATGAAGTTAAATGATGTGATTAAAAAGCTTTTGAGTCAAAGGAGGAATGATACGTTTGTTTAATGTAATTAAGAAAGATGGAACTGTCGAAGAATATAACGAACAAAAAATAATCAATGCTTGTAATAAGGCAGCAAGAAGGGCAATGTATGAATTTTCAGATGCTGATTATGCTACTATTTTTTAAATGATGTATTGGTAAGAATAAAGAAAACTATGATGATAATACCAATATTGAAATTTATGATATGCATAATATAGTTGAATCTGTTCTTTGAAGAAGATTTTCCGGCAGTCGCTAAAATGTATAAAGAATACAAAATTACAAAAAAAGATTTCGTACATATGATGGACAAAGTATATGAACGTAGCCAAACAATAAGGTATATTGGTGATAAAAATAATGCCAATACAGACTCAGCATTGGTGGCAACAAAAAAGAAGTCTAATATAAACGAACTATGGGGAATTATATAAAAAGTTCTTTTTTAACTCATGACGAAAAAACAAGCAATGAAAGAACGGATACATTTATATTCATGATAGAAGTGCAAGATTGGATTCATTTAACTGTGATTTGTTCAGAGTGGGCGAAGTCATGCATGGTGGCTTTGAAATGGGTAATATATGGTACAACGAACCGAATTATCTCGATACTGCATTTGATGTAATGGGAGATATTATATTATCTACTGCGGCACAACAGTATATGGTGGCTTCACTGTTCCCGAAGTGGACAAAATTTTTAGAGCCATATGCAGAAAAATCATATAACAAAATCGTCAAAGAATATTTAGATTTATTCAAAGATGAAGATTGTAGTAATGTATATCAATCAAGACTATATCGTGATGATAAAGCAGATGAATAATGCCATCAGCAAAAGTACAAAAGAGGGCTGAGCAAGGGTGGCAAAGGAATAGAAATGAAGCTGAATTCTGTTGGTTCGTCACGAGGGGACTATCCCTTTGTTACGATGACATTAGGACTTACAACGTCAAGATTCGGTAAATGGCTTCAATTACTCTGCTACAGATTCATTCGGGAGGACAAAAGGAAAAAAAGTTTAAGCGTCCTGTTTTGTTCCTAAAAATAGTATTTTTATATGATAAAAATCTTCATGGAGACGGAAGTGAAGAATATCCTTGTGCTGATGTTTTTAATGCCACGGTATTGATTGTAGTAGTAAAAACAATATATCCTGATTGGTTATCTTTGACTGGCGAAAGGATATGTACCAGAAATGTATAAAAAATATGTAGAGTGGTTGGTCAATGGGATGCCGGGCTTTCCTATCTCCTTGGTATGAAAGGGGTGGTATGCGCAGCAGATGAAAATGACAAACCTATATTTGAAGGTCGTTGTAAATCTAGGTGTTGTATCATTACATCTACCTATGAGTTCTTGCAAAATCGAGAAAAAATCCAAAAGACTTTAATGAAAGTATTAGGTGTATCTTGAAATGATTAGAAATCTACATAAAGAACATATGATTATATCAGTGAACTTCGTGCAGTATAAATCCCGTAGCTTTGGCGAAAGGTGGTTTGTTGGGCGGACATTTAAAACCACAGATAAAATAAAATCTTTACTTCCACCTATGACTATGAGCTATGGTCATTACGGCTTTAAATGAGTTGCAAAGATTATACAACAGTAAATCAATAGAAGATGGAGAATTTGCTCTTGAGGGGTTATGAAGTATATTAATGATTATACCAATAAAATCAAGGAAGAAGACCATATTCTTTATGCCATATACGGTACACCTGCCGAGTCGCTTTGCGGACTTCAGGTTGAACAATTCCGTAAAATATATGGAATAGTTGAAAATGTCTCAGATAAGCCGTATGTAAACAATTCATTCCATTGTCATGTATCAGAACAAATGTCGCAATAGAGAAACAAGACAAAGAGGAAAAGATTTTTTGGGATTTGTTTAATGGTGGCAAGATACAGTATTGTAGATATAATTTAGGCTATAATATTTTTAGCAATAAAAACTCTTGTGTTAAGAGCTATGGAAAAGGATTTTTATGAAGGTGTTAATCTTGCAATGTGTTGTGTGAGAAGAATATTAAGTTATCAACAAGTGAAATGGATGAATGCCTGAATGTGGTAGTAGTATGATTACTAAAATGAGCCACATGAATGGCTACTTAAGTTCACAAGGTTCATGGCGAAACAAGATACAATGAAGCAAAAATGCAGAAGTGCTGATAGAAAAAGCATGTAATGTTTTTAAATTATGACAGACATAAAAACATACAACAGAATCAAAGACTTCATAGAGAGTCAATTTAAAAGTGCATCTTACTCCGTATCAAGAAATGGCTTCACTATTGTCTTGATACGGAGTTCAAGATAAATTATCTTCACTTTTATGAAGATAGAAAGATGATGTTTAAACATTGACATTCAATATTCTATTTTTAATATTTAATTGTATTTGTATTTTGCATATACATTAAATTGAATTTGTTCTTTTTTTATCATAAAATTTGTATTTATTGATATTGATGTCAATGTTGGAACATTCAAAAGAATGTAAAGGATATATACCTGTTATGTCCGAACGGGAGAAAAGGAATTTAATGGTAGTAACGAAAGCGAAAAAGAAACCGTAAAAGTTTAGTTTTTTCTAGAAAGTTTGTTTTTGCGACAAGCATGATTAATTCATATGCGATACCAAATATAAACGAAAATGATGAATGACATGTGTGGTCAAAGCTCACTATACAACACAACCCCCTGTTGGAGAAAGTATTAGAGCCAAATTCCGCCAACACTCTTAAATCAAAAAGCAGTAGAAACTGCAAACAATATTTAGGCGTTCCATATGGCGGGGGGGAGGAACAAATCACCAAGTGGGGTTTGATTGTAAAGACTCGGTCTCAATATGCTTATGGACAAATAGGTGTAAATATTAGCCGAAAACAAATCCACACTCAAGTCAATGAAGGCAGCGACAGGTGCTCACGAGATGAATTCAAGTTTGCTGGCGATTTAGTATTTTCGGTGATAGTTCTTCGCCGCATCATGTAGGAATAATGCATAGGGAGATGGATTGATGATTCATGCCCGCAAACAGGTGACGTAGTAAAGATTGGGTAAGCTTGTCAGCAAGAAGCATTATGCTACGGCAATGAAGAATAGTTGAATAAGACAAAAAAGGATACCTGATAAAAAAACATGATAGCAACTTTTAATTCAATTCTTTATCATTATAGCTATTGCGTTGATACTAGTTCATTATTTTTTAGATAAAAAAAACCCAGAAAACAATCGGGATGTGTAGTTTTTTTGAAAGAAAGTAACCAAAGACCACTTATAAACGATATGAAAAGCCACTTTTGGAATTTTTAGTAGACTATCAACAAATTTTCGACTATTATGACCTTTAAACCTCCTGGCCGGAGGGCTTTTGCTGACTATGATTTTGGAAAGTCCACTTTCTTTGAATTAAAAAGTCGGTGAAACAATAAAAAATACCAACAGGTATCAGAGCAGTAATAGATGAAAAATTGCGTTGAAGATATATTCGAGAAGTAGTTTGGGGATTTAAGTATCGCTTGTTGATAACCTGCTGGCGGAATAATCGGTCATGGGAAGCGATTCAAACAGTGATGGCGCAGGGTCATATATTTATCAAAGTGAATAAACAATTGCTTAGACAAAATTAAAATCAATCGTGGTAATGCACAGGGCATTTTCGTGCAGTGGGAACTGTAATTGATGATGATGTCGCCGGAAGAGAGAAACGGTGGCTTTGAAGTACAAATAAGTAAATTATTTTATAAAGTGAGTAGGGTAATTTTGCATCCCCACTTTATTGTGCTACATATGAAAGGGAATTAAATGGATAATAAGTGAAAAGAAAACTATTGAATTATTGACAAGGGCAGAAGCAGCTCGAAGTGGGCTTGAAATGATATGTTTATCGACTTTAGATAAATTAATGACAGAAAGTTTTATTAAGGTAGAGTGTTTATAGATAAAGGGCAATTAAATAAATATATACAAGAAAATATGTATTTAATTGGTCAAACTCACTTGAAGATGTTATTATTGTGTGATATAATTGTAAATCGTAAATAAAAATACAAAAAAGTGATTTGTTTTGCCAGCGTGAAAAGAGAAAAGGAGGAAAATAAAATGGCAAACGATTTAATGGCGAAGGTAGTATAAGACAGCGTCTCCAATGGTAGGCCAGCCAAGATATAATTAACTCATTACTAATAAACAACAAAGGTAAAACGAAGAAGTGCAGAAAAACTGAAAGAAAAATTGCGAGCTGATGAATTAAAAAAGAAAAAGAATGTCAAAAGGAGAATTAAGTGGTAAAATTTAACTCCTTTGAATGAATGGTTTGATATATATATGATAAAATATAAAAAAATAGAGTAAAACCTCAAACTCTATTCCACATATTATAGCATATATAATTGGATAAAATGTTGTTGGCGATACCAAATTGCTGAGATCACTTATTCTCAAGTGGTAACTATTTTAAATTCAGCTAATCTGGAACGAAAGCAAAAAAGAAACAATAAAAATTATTTCTGACTGTTTTTAATGATTGCATGAAAGAGGCATTAAAAAGAAGGACTAAAAAAAACCAATCCTGTTGTTGATAATGTATGATAAAAAAAATGGGAGAAAATAAAAAACGAAAAGAGCTTTTTAACTCAAGATGAACTTAATTGGTTTTTTCGAGGACTAGACGAACGGTATCCAAAAAAATTCATGTTCCAGTTAATGTTGGTAACTGGAATTAGAGTTAATGAACTAACAGCATTGCGTTGGGAAAATAATCGGGATTTCAGTTTTGCGCATCTATTTGAAAAAAACAATCACAATATCACAATGTTGATAAAGACGAATATGTCTGTGAACACTGTATCCCCAAAGGTAATATTAAACGCATAGTTCAATAATAGACGATTTAAAACCTTTATTTAAACAACACAAAACATTTGTAGACGAAAAATTTAAAAATATGGAATATGTCTTTAAATGAAGATGATTTTATTTTTCAAAAAAGCACCCAAAGAACAATTCAAATACAACTCTATTTTAAAAATGATTGAACATGTATTAAAAGTATATATATGAAGAATATAACATAAAAAAAAATAGAAAAGATTTACTCCTCATTACCTTAGACATACTTTTTGGTAATGTCAGCGTTACATTCAGGAATGTCTATTGTTGATGTTCAAAAAATTGGCGGTTGGAAAGATAAAACATTATTAGAAGTATATGCTCATACGGATAAAGAAACAATGGTTAAAGAAAATCAATAAACTTGAAATTGTTATTTGATATATTAGGGTAAATTTAGGGTAAATCATAAAAAAATTAAGGCAATTCATTAGGGTAAGCATTGAAAATATCGCATAAACACTATGTAAATTATCAATATGATTAAACGAAAGTTAATTTTTTGTTAATTTTTGTTTAAATCGCAAAAAGCTATTGCACAAATAAAACTGATATGTTAAAATTGATATATGTAAACCAATGTTATGTTTGGAAAAGGAGAAATTATAATGAAAAGAGTAATAAAAAACAGCGTCGGCAATATTGCTTGCACTTGCTATGACAACACCTGCATTTGCGGCACCGACAGATACAGATACTACAACAGATACACCTATTGCTACACCTACAGCAGCACCGCCGTCAACATCAACTCGCTTTTACTGATATTAACAGTGAAGAATTTGCTTGGGCAAAGTCATATATTAATGATATGGCGGGCAAGGGCTTTATTTCCGGTTATGAGGACAATACATTCAGACCCGACAATGATGTAACAAGACTTGAGGCATTGTCGCTTTTTTCGCAAGAAACAATGGGGTCAAATGATTCTGCCAATACTGAATTATTGGAAATCGCACACGATAAGTTCGACAGTGTTATAAAAAAGTACGGCTTAAAGTGGGGTACTGATGAAATCGCATATTTGATGTATAAGGGTGCTTTGAAGAAAACAGACCTTGATACATACCTAAAAAGATGATGAAAAAGATACACCGATGAAACGTTATGAGGCTGCTATAATCATAACTAAGGCAATGGGCGGCGAAGAAAAAAGCACTTTCAGAATTGGGTGTAGTGCTTGATTACACAGACGCACGTGAAGTTCCGTCAAATGCTATTCAGTATGTGTCTTATGCAACAGACGCGGGAATTATGGAAGGTATGGGAGAGGGTCTATTCTCACCTAATACAGCCGTTAAGAGAAGTCAAATGGCAGTTATGCTTTTTCAAGAACTGTAGACAAGACAAACTATACATTTGAAAAGAATAAGATAACAGCTGTTGATACCGAAAAACAAGACAATCACGGCGACAAATTCAAAAGGCAAAAGGAAACTCAATACACATATACAGACAGTACAGTTATAAAGAGCCTTGGTGACGAAATACAAGCGTCAAGACTTGTTTCGGGTGTTGAGGCAGTGTTCGTGAAGTCGGGTAATACACTTGTAAGCGTTGACACCGTATCAAGTGAACCGGACAGAAACAATCACAGGCAGATTTGTTAATTCATCTGTTAAATCCGGCGTTGTATCAATAAAAGATTAAGCCTGATGATTCGGAAGAAAACGAAACTTATGAATGTGCGTCGAATATATCGGTAACATATGACGGCTCACCGGCAACTGTAAGAAGTTTTGCAGACGGTGACGTTGTAACAGTAAATCTTGTAAACGGTAAAATCGCATCTCTTGCAGGCGAATCAAAAGACAACTACAATAAGCGGTGCAACAATCGAAAATATGGAAATCGGTGACGATATTAAAATAACAATCAGCCACGGAAATGATGCTTACAACGGTAAAACATATGCTGTAAGCAGTGACGTTGTCGTAAAGAAAAATACTTCAACTGTTGACCTTTCAAGTATATACAAGGGCGATAAGGTTACACTTACATTGAAGTACGGTGTAATCACACAAATCAACGCAACTTCAAGCACAAAGGTTATTGAAGGTACAATTCAGTCACTTTACGATTGCAACTAAGTCAATTATGGTTGTAAAGGTTGACAATAAGGAACAGACATATGAAATTCCGAGCGGTGTACAAATTCTTATAAACGGTGAAGAAAAAGACGCTTTACGATTTCAGAGTCGGCGATATTGTAAAACTTACAGTTGAAAGTGACGCAATAACAAAGATTGTCGCAACATCAACTCAAGAATCATCGGGTTCAATGTCCGGTGTCGTTACGGGAATTAATACTTCTTACGGCGTAATCAGTGTACAGCCGGAGGGATCAACAGATTCAAAACAAGCATTCTGCAAAGACGGAAATACAACTTTTGTAACGGCTGCAGGTATTGCAAAGAAAATGAAAGACATCAAAGTCGGACAAAAGGTAGAAATTAAAGGTACAATTTCAGGCGGCGTATTTATCGGTAAGCTTGTTGTTATTGTTTCTGAATAATATATGCTTTAGATAAAAGGGCGGAAGTGTTTCCGTCCTTTTATTATTAAGGAGAAAAAATGAAGAGATTTGAAAAATATTACGGATGGATAATTGCATTTGTATTTTGTGTGGCAGTTATCGCGGTGTACAAAACTTTTTGATAACTTTAATAATATAACGCAGTATTTGGCTAAAATTTTTGACGCAGTAAAGCCGTTCTTCATCGCATTTATAATTGCGTATATCCTCAACATACCCGCAAAACGTATGCAAAAATGGCTTTCTAAATCGAAAAAGTCATTTATAAAAAAAAACATACGCTCGGCATAAGTATTATAACAATATATGTTTTTTAAGCGATTATGGCTGTTCTTGCAATTTTGAGAATGTTAATTCCGGCATTGTACAAGAATATTATGGATTTGTATAACAATTTGCCGAATTATATAACTTCATTCCAAGACTACATCAATAACTTTGAAATTATCAAAAAATCAAAGCTTGTTTGCAAATGGTATTGATTTGTACAGTGAGATGAATAAGATAGTTACGTCAATAGATATGTCGCAGTTCGGCAAGTACGCACAGGGTGTATACAATATGACAACGGGATTGTTTGATATATTTTGTTGCGGTGATTGCGTCAATATATATGCTTATTGACAAGGAACGGCTGAAAAAAAAGGGTATTTTTCGTTTGATGGGAATATTCCTAAAAAGAAAAGCGTGCAAATTCAATTACGGAACACGCAAAACGTATAAATGATATTTTTTACAAATTATCTTTACAGCCGACTTATGTGCAGTGTTATAATGGCTGTTGTGTGCAGTATCGTGCTTATGATTATGAAGGTTAAGTATGCGCTTATACTCGGTCTGTTTATCGGTGCAATGGATATGATACCGTATTTCGGTTCGATTATATCATTTGTTATTTCACTGATTGTAACGTTCATCACAGGCGGTGTGTGGAAAGGTGTTTGGACGGGTGTTGTTTTGCTTGTCCTTCAACAGATTGACGGAAACTTGTTAGGTCCTAAGATTATGGGGAATTCACTTGAAATCAGACCTTTGTGGATTATTTTCGCGGTTACGGTCGGCGGCGCATTGTTCGGTTTTATGGGAATGTTGTTCTCAGTGCCTGTTCTTGCTATAATTCGTGCGATTATGTCGGACTATTTTACGGCCAGAGAAATGAAGAAAAAATGTCAGAGGAAAGTGAAAATAATGAGTAAGAAAATTGCGGTTATAGGCGGAGGGCGCCCGGACTTTTTGCGGCGATATTTGCGGCACAGAACGGAAACAGCAGTTACAATATATGAAAGCGGTGAAAGAGTAGGCAGAAAGATACTTGCAACCGGCAACGGTCGCTGTAATATGACTAATATGAATGCTGATATTGAAAAATTATCACGGCAGAAATCCTAAATTTATAATGGGTGCAAGAAATAAATTTTGGGTGGAAGAAACACTTGAATTTTTCTCTGAACTCGGTATTGTAAGTAAAACCGAAGATGAGGAAAAGGTGTATCCGTATTCAGATCAAGCATCTGCGGTGCTTGATGTTTTTGAGGTTTAGACTTGATTCGCTCGGTGTTAAGATTGTAACATCGTTTGAAGTCGAAAAAAAGTGAAGAAAAAGAAAAAGCGGTTTTAATGTTATTTCATATAACGGACAGAGCGAATATGCCGACAACGTAATTGTCGCAACAGGCGGAAAAAGCCGCACCGAATTTAGGTTCAAAAGGTGTCGGATATGAAATTTTAGAAAGTTTCGGTCATAAGGTGACGGAGCTTTCACCGTCACTTGTGCAGATTAAAACAGAAACGGACGTTGTTAAGAAGTTGAAAGGTATAAAGCTGAATGCAAATGTATCGCTCGGTAACTTTAAAGAATACGGCGAAGTTTTGTTTACCGAATACGGTTTATCAGGCCCTGCGGTGTTCTCACTTTCGTCACGGCTGAAAAAATCAAAAGACGATTTCGCTTGATATAATGAGCGAATATTCAGAGGACGAATTATATAATATGATAAGTGTAAGAATGTATCAAAACCCTAAAATTACGCTTGAAAATTTCTTTGTCGGAATGTTTAACAAACGTGTCGGACAGGCACTTTTAAAATATTGTGGAATTGAGCCGCTTTCAAGATATGCGGTAACGCTGGGTGAAAAGGAAATCAGACGTATATGTTCAACAATAAAAAAAATGGAATTTTAAAATTACGGGTACAATGTCGTGGAACAATGCACAGGTTACAAAAGGCGGTGTGATTACGGACGATTTTAACCCGAATACTATGGAATCAAAGCTTGTAAACGGTTTATACGCAACAGGCGAAGTACTTGATATAGACGGTGACTGCGGTGGATATAATTTGCAGTGGGCGTGGTCGTCGGGGTATCTTGCCGGAATATCCGTAGGAAAATAATATAAGGAGTGTATTTTATATGAAAGATTCAATGAAAATAACTGTAAAATATCAGTTTGTATATATGCTTTTAATGCAAGTTGCGGCATCAGGTGTGGCATTTGTGTTCGGATTGGTTGCGTTTTTGGTACTTCCTGTCAATGAATATTGCCAAGGAAATAATTTCTGTTATATTCATAGGTGTAAATTTTGCAATGCTGTATATACCTGCGAAAAAACTTTGCAATAAGAGATAACAAATCGTATACACCGCTAAAGCCGAGTAAATTAAAAAGGTGCTATGTTCGGTGTACTTATTTCCGTTGTTACAGCGATTTTGATGGCACTTTTTGCATTTGTATGGGCAAAGTTCAGTGACGAAATCGGTATTCACGGAGTTGTGCCTACAATAATTAATGTAATTTTTTATTATTGAGTTTCCCGTATAACGGCATAATGGGATTGGCGAATGGAACATATACGATTTATTCGGGTATTTTAATGCTTGTAGTGCCAATATTGGCGACATATTGCGGATATATTGCAGGAAGTAAAAAGTTTGAATTTGTAGAAAAAATTGAAGAATTTATGTACGAAAAAGAGGAATAATTCATATAAAGTTGTTGAATTTTTATAAAAGCTATGGTATAATATATTTATATTTTTGACGAATTTGTTATTTATAGGAGTAGAGATGAAAAATAGAATTCATATATTTTACAGGTCATTTCGGCAGCGGAAAAACTGAGGTTGCACTGAATTTCGCTCTACAAGAGAAAAAAGAAGGGCGAAGATGTTGTAATCGTTGATTTGGATATTGTAAACCCTTATTTCAGAACAAATGATGCAAGAAATGTACTAATGAAAAACGGAATAAAAGTTGTTGCAAATAATTATGCGTCGTCAAATGTTGATATGCCGACAATGCCGGTTGATATTTTAAAGCGTGTTTAATAATGACAATTCTGTTGTTGTTTTCGACGTCGGCGGTGACGATGACGGTGCATTGGCTTTGGGACAGTATAAACAATATTTTGATAAATACGGTTATGAGATGCATTTTATTGTTAATACAAAAACGTCCTTTAACAAGAACGAATGATGAATTAATTGAAATCGCAGAGAGAATAGAGAGTGCATCACGTTTGAAATTTACGGATATATACAATAACACGAATTTATCCGACCAAACAGACGAAACTACTTTATTTTCGGGATACGACGAAATTAAAATGCTGTCAAAGAAAATGGGTATAGTCATAAAAAAAATTGCGGAATTGATAAGGCTCTTTCAAACGTTCCGACGAATTTGAAGGATACTGTATTTCGTATGAATATCTGTATTTTAAGACCATGGGAAATACAGTGAAAACCCAACAAAGGAGTTGATTTTTTTGAAGAAAGTTATCTTCAACGAAGAACGTTGTAAAAGTTGTGAACTTTGCGTAAGTGTCTGCCCCTAAGAAAATTCTTAGAATATCGGACGATAAAATGAATGAAAAGGGTTACAAACCCGCTGAAATATTTGAACAAGATAAATGTATCGGTTGTGCATTTTGTGCGACAATTTGCCCTGACGCGGCTATCACGATTGAGGAGGACTGACAGATGGGTGAAAAGGTTTTAATGAAAGGTAATGAGGCAATAGGAGAGGCGGCAATTCGTTCGGGCTGTCGTCACTTTTTTGGTTATCCGATAACACCGCAGACGGAACTTTCCGGCATATATGGCGAAGAAAATGCCGAAAATAAACGGAGTATTTCTTCAAGCGGAAAGTGAAGTTTCGGCGATAAATATGGTATACGGTGCGGCTGCGGCAGGTGTGAGAACGATGACAAGTTCATCAAGTCCGGGAATAAGTCTAAAGGCTGAGGGGATAAGCTATCTTGCGGCAGGAGATTTACCGTGCGTTATTGTAAATATAGTTCGCGGAGGTCCGGGACTCGGCGGTATTCAACCGGCACAGTCAGATTATTTCCAAGCTGTAAAAGGCGGCGGACACGGTGACTATCATTTAATTGTTTTAGCACCTAATTCCGTACAGGAGCTTGCTCATTTAACAGCCGAAGCATTTAATATTTCCGATGAATACAGAATTCCGACTATGATTTTGGGTGACGGTACTTTGGGACAAATGATGGAGCCTGTCGACTTAGATGCAATACCTGAGCCGATTTATGCCGACAAACCTTGGGCGGCAAGAGGAACTGATAATAAAACGTAAGAAAAACATCGTTGAAACACTTTATCTTGAGGCGTCAGAACTTGAAAAGAAAGTTTTGGAACGTGAGGAAAAGTACAACGTTGTCAAAGAAAAATTTGCAGCGATATGAGGCACATGATATTGATGACGCCGATATAATCATATCGTCATACGGTATTACTTCAAGAGTTGTCGAAACAGCGGTTAAAGTCACTTCGTGAAGAGGGAATAAAAGTGGGCGTTATACGTCCGATAACACTTTGGCCGTTTCCTGAAAATATTTTTAAAACGGTTAAACCGAAAGCGTTTTTGTCCGTTGAAATGAGTACTGGACAAATGATTGAAGATATTAAGCTTGCGTGTGAATGCAGTGCACCTGTTTATTTCTGCGGACGTACGGGCGGTATTATACCGACACCGGATGAGGTCGCGGAAAAGGTTAAGAGCATAATGAAGGAGGTACAATAATATGAAAACGATATTTAAAAAGCCAAATTCATTAACCGATACAGTTTTTTCACTATTGCCCCGGCTGTTCGCACGGAATTGTGCATAGACTTGTATGTGAAGTCATTGATGAACTTGATATTAGCGGCAAAACCATTGCGGTTGAGCCGGTAGGCTGTGCGGTAACGGCACATAATTATTTTGACTTTGATGTTGTACAAGCGGCACACGGCAGAGCGCCTGCAGTGGCAACGGGTATAAAACGTTCACTGCCGGACAGGGTTGTGTTCACATATCAAGGTGACGGCGACCTTGCGTCAATAGGTACTGCCGAAACAGTACACAGTGCCGCAAGAGGCGAGAATATAACCGTTATATTCATCAATAATACAATTTACGGAATGACAGGCGGTCAAATGGCACCAACGTCACTTCCGGGACAAGTTACGCAGACATCACCTTACGGACGTGATCCGAAAATACAAAGGTAATCCGTAAGAGTGTGCGAAATGCTTGCCACACTTGACGGACCATCATATATTGCGAGAGTTTCAACTGATTCCGTACCACGCATATAAAGGACGCTAAAAGGGCTATAAAGAAAGCATTTGAAAATCAAATAAACGGTAAGGGATTTTCAATAGTCGAAGTGCTTTCGACTTGTCCGACAAATTGGGGAGTGTCACCTGTTGAGGCTATGCAGAGAGTCAGAGATGAAATGATTCCGTATTATCCGCTTGGTGTTTTTAAAGATATTGAGGACGTCGAGGAGGATAAATAATGAAAAATTGTTGTGAAATGATACTTGCCGGATTCGGCGGTCAGGGGGATTTTGTTTACAGGAAAAAATACTTGCGTTTGCGGCAATGCTTAAAGACAAAAAACTTTCTTGGCTACCGTCATACGGACCTGAAATGCGTGGCGGTACTGCAAATTGTCACGTTATAATAGATGATGAGCCGATTGGCTCGCCGATTGTTACAAGACCGAATATCCTTGTGGCAATGAATAAACCGTCACTTGATAAATTTGAAAATACGGTTTCGGACGGCGGATATGTGTTTATAGATACGTCGCTTATAGACAGAAGGGTGGAAAGAGAGGACGTAAACGAAATTTGCGTGAATGCTACCGAAACGGCTCATAATATGGGTAATAAGAGTCTTGCAAATATGGTTATGCTCGGTGCTGTGTTAAAGAAAACGGAATTGTTTACAATCGATGAAATTGAATACACAATGAAGAAATCTTTACCGGAAAACAAGCATAAACTTATAGAGATGAATATAAAAAAGCCGTAAAAGAAGGGATATAATTTAGTATAGAGATTAAAAAGGAGGATTTTGGTTATGGCAGCGGTAAAAAAGGAAAAAAAGGTCTTATGTACAAAAGGTAAGCCGCTTTTAAGATGCGGGAACAGAATTTATTACGGAAATTTGGAAGATAAACTTATTCTTGCTCTTGACATCGTGGAAAGCAGTAAAAAGCAAGATGTGGACGTATCTACAAAAAGTTAAGGTACAGATTATGGACAACACAGGTGAGCTTGGCAAAGGTCAGGTTTATCGTAAGTGCGAAAGAGAAAATCTTTATAAGGCTATTGACATCGGTGAATGGTGGCTGCAAGACGCTATGAAAATGATGGGCTAATTAAATTTAAGCTGTTGCATTTTTATGTGACAGCTTATTTGCATTTATAAAATCATAATCTGAAAGGGTGAAAAATGTGAATTTAACCAAAGAAAATGTAAAGAAAATTTGCGGAATAATATTGTTTACTGTCGTAGTGTTGGTTATAGTACAGAACTACGAAAAGGTCGGAAACGCTATAGAATTTTGTGGGGAATAATTTTTCCGTTTGTTTTGGGCGGAATAATAGCTTTTTTTATACTTAATATACCTATGACAGCGATTGAAAAGTTGCTGTTCAAAAGCAAAAACGGAAAACAAAAAGAAATATGCAAGACCGCTCAGTATGATTATGACTTTTCTGCTTGTAATCGGAGTGATTGCGGGTGTGATACTTATTGTTGTGCCGCAAATAGGCGGAACGGTGAGAGAATCTTTACAAAAATCGGCAGAGGCATTTTTCCCAAAAGTACAGAAATGGGCAGAGGATATGTTCAGTAATAATACGCAAATCCATGATTGGATTGCAAGTTTGCAGTTTAATACCGACAAACTTATGGATACTGCGATAAATTTCTTACAAAACGGTGCGGGAAATGTTTTAAACGGTACATTTACGGCGGCAAAAAGCTGTTGTATCCGGAATAACGGCATTTTTTATCGGTTTGATATTTGCGTTCTCTGCTTGCAAAAAAAGAAACGCTTCAAAGACAAGTCAATATGTTTATGCAGGCGGCTTTGCCTGAAAAAATAGTTAATAAAATAACGTATGTCGCAAAATTGAGCAATGAAACTTTTTCAAGCTTTATAACGGGACAATGCCTTGAGGCGTTGATTTTGGGTACAATGTTCTTTTGTTACATTGTCAATAATACGATTGCCGTATGCACTTTTTTTGATTGAGTTTTAATCGCTTTTACGGCACTTATACCGATATTCGGTGCGTTTATCGGCTGTATTGTGGGTGCATTTTTTGATGATTATGGTAAGCCCGATGAAAGCACTTATATTTGTAATTGTGTTCATTGTACTTCAGCAGATAGAGGGTAATTTAATTTATCCGAAAGTTGTCGGCGGTTCGGTCGGCTTGCGCCGTCACTTTGCCTTTTATGGCTGTTACAATAGGCAGCAGCCTTATGGGCGTGGCAGGTATGCTGTTCTTTATACCGTTTTACATCGGTAATATATACGCTCGTGCGTGAATGCACATATAAACGTCTTGAACAGAAAAAAGCAAAAGAAAATAACAATGATGAGTAATGAAAGCAGTGTGTAAAAAGCACTGCTTTTGCGTAATCTTTATTATAACATATTTTAAAATTGTGTGCAAATAAACAATTTTAAAAATAAAAAAATCGTTGATTTGACAAGAATTGAAAGTCGGGTTAAAATAGTGATAACAAATTAAAAGCAAAGGAGAAACACAATGAAGTTTATACACTTATCCGATTTGCACATAGGAAAACGCGTGAATGAGTTTTCTATGATAAATGACCAGAAATACATACTTGAACAAATACTTAATATAATCGCAAATGAAGAAATTAACGCGGTTATTGTATCAGGCGATGTGTATGATAAATCGATACCTGCGGTCGAGGCGGTTACGGTATTTGATGATTTTCTTACGGAGCTTGCCACGAAAGATATAACGACATTAATAATAAGCGGCAACCACGATTCGCCGGAAAGATTGGGGTTCGGAAGTAAAATAATGCAGAATAACGGTGTGCATATATATTCGGTTTTTGACGGTGAACTTCACAAGTTGAAAATTGATGATGTCAATTTTATATGTTGCCGTTCGTAAAGCCGATAATGGTAAGAAGGTTTTACCCCGAAGTCGAAACGTATGAGGACGCGGTAAGGACGATTATTGAGAATACGGATATTGATAAGTCGCAGAAAAATGTTATACTGTCACATCAATTTATTACCAAAACAGGTGCGGAAACAATGCGAAGTGATTCGGAAAGTGTATCTGTAGGCGGTCTTGATAATATTGATATATCGGTGTTTGATGATTTTGATTATACGGCTTTGGGACATATCCACAGACCGCAGTCGTTAAGTGAAAAAGTGCGATATTGCGGTTCACCGCTGAAATATTCATTCTCTGAGGCAAAATACGATAAAACCGTTACAATAGTCGATGCAGATGATTTCTCAGTGCAAACAATACCGTTAAAGCCTTTGCACGATATGCGAATGATTATGGCAGTATTGAAAATATATTGTCTGAAGAAGTAATAAATGCGGCGGATTCTGATGATTATTTACATATCACGCTTACCGACAAAGACAATATAGATGCAATGGACAAAGTGAGAAGTGCGTATCCGAATGTTATGCAGCTTGAATTTGAACGTGATATGAAAGGAAATACAAAGGGTGTATATGAGGCGACAAGCAATACGTAAATCGAAACCGAAGTACAATTTGAG
>VOFK01000389.1_pt1 | contig 50000 bp, 71 predicted proteins | sample 5384121 | NCBI WGS metagenome assembly VOFK01 (sample SAMN12384730, study PRJNA508395) | human gut metagenome | isolation source: healthy gut J | host: Homo sapiens | reverse complement strand
ACTCCCTTTCGGTACTTTTTGTTCCAACCATGAAGATTTCCACCAATTCGACACTGGCTAAAAACAAACCGGGATGGATTGACTTCAACGCGCTGGTGTGATTGTAGAAAACGAACCGATGGAAAAAGACTTGCGAACGCTTCATTGATTATATTATTAAAGTGGCAAGCGGTGAATTCGTAAACAACGAAAAAAGAAAGGTTATCGCGAAATTGCTATCTTTAAAACAGGGGTAACCTTGTAAACAGCTTTTTATCTGATAAAACAAATATATCGAAGATAAAAAAAGAAACATTGTTAAAGAACTATAGAGTTGCTATCCTCCACTCAATGATAAGTTGAACGGGATAGCAACTCTTTTTTGTATTACACCATATCGTCACCTGTTCTCTTAAAGGTAACACGGATTGTTTTATGAAAGGGTATAAAACGGGAAACCACAGCATGACAACGGATATAACAACAAATAACCCAGTATTTCTTTCAACGCAAGCAGCAGGCTTTGCTGTTGCAGGGTATTATATAAAAGAGTTTGTTGCCAGCTGCACAGCTTCATTATACGGATGTCCTTGTGTAATTGCATTGTTCAGGGACTGGTTATAGCGTGTTGCCGACAACGGATCGGCAGTGGTGATAGTCTCCGATAGAGAATACATATATTTCTGCTGTAAGCGGTACAACACATTACTATAGAAAGAGGTTCTTAAGGATAGGCGCCAATACGGAACGGAAAATAATCAGAAAGAAAGCGTTCGACAATAAGTATTTCGATTCAAGTCTTCCACGGCAAACAGAGCGAAAGCTATAATCAAAGTCAACATACCCAACCCACGAAAGAATATGAGGCAGGTAGAGCATTTCATACGTGCTATCCGGAGAGATGCCAAAATACAGGATCGCAAAAGAAAATCACAAAAACAACTCATCCCTCCCGCTATCAGAAAACGGAACCGCCAACGTTGCCATCGGAACCACCAGAAACAGATAAAAGCACCGACTACATATCCCGGAAGCAAATAAATATAAAGGGAATAGGTATGCGTAGTATCTACTTTCAGAATGACAGTCAGATAGTTAGTCAGCAAAGTGGTTGTCGATGTACTGAAAAACATCACGAGCATCATATAAAAATAGCCCACAATTGCTTTGGGTTGGAATAAAGGAGCCAGACTTACATAAGGATTCTCCGAACGGCTTTGATACCAGATGAACAACGCAATCAACATAGGCGCTATGATGATATAGGCACATATCTTGCCGGAAGCCATCCAATCGAGCACTTTGCCATAATTGATAACGTACATCAACATCAGCAACCCGGCTGAAATAACAAACATCTCACGAATGTGCAGATCAGACCATGCGACAACTTTAATGGGACGGTTATGACGGAAACAGATGATAACAAACAATATGGAAATCAAAATCAGTACCATCATAAAGTAATACATATACTTCCAGTTATAATGATACGCCAGTAAAGCCGTTACCAGCATCGAAGCCTGTCCTCCACCGTAAACCAACGGATAAAAATAAGAATAGAACTCGCTACGTACATTCTTCGGACTGAAAATCTTTTGGGCATAACGAATAAACCACAACATAAGAAATCCTTTCAGAAAACCGACAGCAAAACTGCAAACAATCAGAATATCTGCGTTTTGCGTACGTGCGCAAACCCAACTCAAGAAGAATTGCAGTACCAAATCAATCAATAACAGAGACTTCACAGAAAAGGCTGCCAGCACTTTAGGAATAATCGGATAAGCGATAGCCATGCCCGCCGAAGCGGCATAATACCCCATCGTTATATCCTCCGAATTAGTGCCCAGCGTGTTTGATACTTCCAGCATACTGCCTGTATACGAGCCATTGAGCATAGTGACCGGGAGAATCACGACGAAAATACTGATAAGTCCAAGCCAATCGGGCACCCATTGACGAACAGGTGCCTCCAATTCTTTCATGGTAATCATTTGCGTAGAGCTTCTGTTTCCACCATCATCCCGGCTCTCAACTGCGCCATTTCTTCCGGAGAAACATCTTCCAAGTCAATCCGCACAGGTATTCGCTGTTGTACCTTTTTTACAAAGTTACCGGCAGAGTTATCCGTAGGAACCAGGGAATATTTAGACCCGGTTGCTTCGGAAATCGCGGTGACCTCTCCGTGAAAAATCTTTCCGGGCACTGCATCTACTTTTACACGTACTTGCTGACCAATATAGATATTAGCAATCTGCGTTTCTTTATAATTAGCGGTAATCCATTTATCCTTGTTACGCACCAGATAAGAAATTGTCTGCCCGGCCGGCACATACTGACCGGGTTCAAGCGTGCGCCTGCCCATATATCCATCATAAGGAGCAGTGAGAACCGTATAAGAGAGATTCAACTTCGCCAAATCCAAATCTGCTTCTTTCCGCAAAATAGCAGCCTCCGCACCGGTTGTCTTCTTGCTTGTTTCCGCATATTGTGATAATGCCGCCTGTTTCTGCGCAACTAATGCCTGATAACGTGCCTTTGCCGCTTCATAAGCAGCTTTTGTCTGTTCATACTGCTGTTCCGGGACTGATTCTTCTTTCAACAGACGTTCAAAACGATGATAATCCTGTTCCAATTGCCAGAGTTTTGCTTTCGCTTCGGCAATGTTGGCATCCTGTACAGCAATATTCGTATGGGAAGTTTCAATTCCCGAATGAAGTACATCCTGCGAACCATGCGCATCCAATAATGCAGCTTCCGCTTCTTTCACCTTAATCTGATATTCACGATTGTCAAGCACCAGCAGCGTATCTCCCTGACGGACATATTGATGCTCCTTAAAACGCACCTCCTTTATATAACCCGAAGCCCGGACATTCAAAGGAGCCACATATTGATCTACAAAAGCATCATTCGTCACTTCGTAATTAACGTAACGCCAAAAGTAAGTAGCCGTCCACCAAAGCCCGGAACCTGCCAAACAGATACATACCAAATTTAAAACGATATTACGAACTCTTACTTTTTTTCAGCTTCTGCTGTTTTTTTCTTTCAATTCATTTGCCATAACAATTCATCCATAAAATCATAAATCTAAAATCATTAAATCTCCACAAGCCTTCTGAAGTTGATAATAAGTATAAATCACACGAGTACGCGCATTGACCAACTGCAATTCTACATTCAAAACGGACGGAATTTGCATCAAGCAAATCAGTCAGGATAGCCAACTGATTCAGGTAACGATTCTGCATGATACGATAATTCTCTTCCGCTTGTCGGACTGGACAGCTTTAGAGCTTCCACCCTTTGCAACGCTTCCCGGTGGCGTAAAAAACCGAACGGACATCGACGCGGATTCCCTGCATCTTCTGCTCTTCCTCATTTTTCCGCAAGGATACCATCAGTTTGCTCTCTTTTATTTTATGGTTATTCTTGTACAGTGACGATAAAGGATAGGAAAACCGACACACCTACATTCCAGTTATTATTATACATATCTGCCAACGTACGTGAGATGGGGCGTGCCAAAGTATTCGACGCATAAAGCGACACACTGGGAAGAGAAAAGGACTTGGCAGAACGGATTTCATTCCTCGCCAATTCTGTTTGTGCACGAAGCAGCTTCATCGCCGGATCATTCGCATAAGCCTGAACAATATAATCATCATACGGCTGCAAGGCAACTGCCTGATAAAGAACAGTGGTATCGGGTTTTAATAATAAATTCTCATCCTGTCCCAATAAGATATCGAGTTGCTGCGATACAAGCGCAATGCTGTTTTCCGTTTCCTGTAGAAACAGGCGATCATTAGTCAACTGCATTTCGCTCCGCAACACATCATGTTCGTTATCAAACCCTCCTTTTTCATCCGCCGTATACCGTGTAGCCGGAGTTCCGACTCCTCAATATTCCGCACCATTACTTCATGCTGCTTAAACAGACTAAACAGATTCATATACTGGTTCAATAACCTTAGCTTTATTTCCGCCTGATCGGTCAATGTCTGTAATTCGGCAACTTGTTTTTCTATATCCGCCTTATGAATAGCACTTCGGATTTTACCACCCTGATAGAGAGGCTGCGCAAAAAATCAATCGCATAGTTTTGTGACCAGTCCGGTGCTTCCGGATAGACAGGATCGGATAATCCCCGTTCCCAAACGATGGGTTGTCCTACAAATCCCCCTTTCAGTCCAATCTGCAGTTCCGGCAACTGCGCAGAACGTGCGGTTCGCATCCGCTCCTGTGCCATGGATTCTTTCATTGCATCTGCCTGAAGTTGCAGACTATATTGCACTCCCCGTTCAAAAAGCTGATCGACAGTAAGGAACAAAGAATCTGTTTGTGCGTTGATGGAGGAAGTGACCCAAAGCAGGCAGGACAAAGCTGCCCCATATTTTTTTATACATTTTCAAGTACATCGTATACACCTTTTAATTCAGATAACATCGTTTCAATGCTTTCTATACCAATAATCTTTTTCTGCGTATACATAAACCTGATCGAGAATCGGACGAATCTGGTCTTTAAACTCCTCCCCCCTTCGGGAGTCAGGAATACCAGTTTATTACGACGGTCGGCGGGATCTTCTTTACGGTACACATATCCTTTCTTCTCCAGATTATTCATCAAATTGGTCAGACAGGCTTTATCTTTTTTTGCAATGCGTTCTGCCAATATCTGCTGACTGATTCCCTGCTCGTGCCATAAACTACTCAATACCTGAAGCATCTCAAACGTAATACCCGCATTATTTTTTCTCAATGTCCGTTGCATAGATCGGCGGAAAGCCATACGGGTACGAACAATCTGCAACATGAGTTCTCTAAACTCTGCTCCTTCTCTCATTTTCTATAACCTTTTTACCTGTTTCGTTTCGGTGGCAAAGTTATGTATTTTCCACCGAATTAGTCAAACATTTGACTAATTTCATTTTCACACCATGTAGACATAATTCCTGTCCATTCGTTTATTCATTCATTAAATCACTATATATTAATGCATTAACATAGTACTCCAATCTTTATTATCAAAATATTCAAGCAAAAAGTTTGTTCATCTGAAATCTTTTATTTTACTTTGCACTACAAAGTACTTTTTTATATGAATAAAGACAAAGCATTAGAATCGGTAACTGAGATAAAAGAGTTGATGGAAAAGTCCTCAAAGTTTATCTCTCTAAGTGGTCTCGCTGCAATCATGGCGGGCATTTATGCATTAGTTGGCGCATATATCGCCACACAAGTTATTACACCGGACACTCATTTAATTGTTGCCCTTGAATTGATGGCTATAATAGCCTCGCTCGTATTGGTAGCTGCTGCGGTCACTGCCTGTATCCTTTCCTACTATAAATCCAAAAAGACTGGGCAAAAGTTTTTTAGCCGGCTGACTTATCGGGCATTGTGGAATTTCTCTCTTCCGATGCTGACCGGAGGTGTTTTATGTATTTCCATCCTTATGCACGAGTATTATGACATTCTGGCTTCTGTCATGCTTCTATTCTATGGGCTGGCACTGGTCAACGTTTCCAAGTTTACTTATTCCAGCATCATATGGTTAGGTTATGCTTTCATCTGTTTGGGCGTCGTAGACTGTTTTTTGGGAAGGTCATTCATTATTGTTTTGGACCATCGGTTTCGGCGGTTTCCATATCCTCTATGGTATATTGTTCTATTTACACTACGAAAGAAAGAGATCATAAATGATAGAAGCATTCCAATATATTAATAAAGCATTCGAAAGCAAGGTCCGACTAGGCATCATGGCTATTCTGATGGTAAATGAGGAAGCTGATTTCAATTTTCTGAAAGAACAGCTCTCTCTGACCGACGGTAATCTCGCCAGCCATACTCGTGCCCTGGAAGAACTGGGATATATCGTATGCAACAAAAGTTTTATCGGACGAAAGCCACGGACTGTTTTTCAGGCAACCGCGCAAGGCAGAGAAGCTTTCAAATCGCATATTGAAGCCTTAGAGAATTTTCTAAAGTCAACATAAATAATTCATCTAAACACTATTATCTTATGGACGGTTTCAATGAAAATTGAAATGAGCAACAGGCACAGCAACCTATGGGATGCCTCCACCGTTTCTCCAAAACAATCAAGGTTGTCATCATCGGATTATTAATCCTTCTCTTGATGATACCCATGTTCATGATTGAGAATCTTATTTCCGAACGGGGACGAACCCAGGAAGAAGCTATCGACGAGGTAAGCGAAAAATGGAGCCTTGCACAGACCATCACTGGCCCTTACCTGAATCTCCAGTATCCGGTTGTCACTGAAAACAACGGCGAGAAGAAGGTTTCCATCAAAGACCTGATACTTTTTCCTGACGAGCTTATGGTCAATGGACAACTGAAGACTGAAATCCTGAAAAGAAGTATCTATGAGGTCAATGTATATCAATCGGAACTGACATTGAAAGGGTCATTCAGTTCGGAAGAATTGAAAAAGAGCAGAATAGATATGGACCAGCTGCAGTTTGACAGGGCGGCTATTTGCTTGAACCTAACCGATATGCGGGGTATCAGCGAACAAATCAGCATCACCTTGGGAGATTCTGTTTATATATTTCGAACCGGGTATGGACAACAGAGGAATAGCTAACACCGGAGTTCATGCGATCGCTAATTTGTCGGAGTTGAAGCAGAACAAAAAACTGCCATACGAAATAAAAATCAAACTGAAAGGTTCACAGTCACTCAACTTTATCCCGTTGGGTAAAACAACCCGTGTAGATCTGAAAGCTAACTGGAATACACACCTAGCTTTTACCGAGGAACTATCTGCCTAACAACCGGAATATTACGGAGAAGGAATTTTCTGCGCAATGGCAAGTTTTAAACTTGAACCGGAATTACTCGCAAGTGATGGTTGACTACAACACCTCGAACATCAAAGATATTGAAAATTCCAGCTTCGGTGTAAACTTCAAAATTCCGGTGGAACAGTACCAGCAGTCCATGCGCTCCGCAAAGTATGCCATTCTGATTATCCTACTGACTTTCGGAGTTATCTTCTTCACTGAAATCATGAATAAGACCCGTATTCATGCCTTGCAGTATTTATTGGTAGGACTGGCACTCTGCCTATTCTACAGCCTGCTCCTCTCCTTCTCTGAACACATCGGTTTCAACCCTGCCTATTTGTTATCTTCTGCACTGACTATTATACTGGTAGGCGGATACATGTTCGGAATCACCAAGAAAAAAGAAACCGTCATTAATCATGTCCGGACTATTAGGTATACTTTATCTTTATATATTTGTTCTTATTCAGCTAGAAACTTTTTGCGTTACTGGCAGGCAGCTTGGGATTATTAATTATCCTTGCAATGGTAATGTATTTTTCAAAGAAGATAGATTGGTTTAATGAATAAATCATTGGGGAAATTCACATCCTGATCCAAAAGAAGAATCAGACGATGATGATCGCTTCCTTTCTATCCATATTACTACAAGGGGAAACGAAAGCTAAGATTAATTACGGTGCCTGATAATAACCATAATGGAACTGAAATACTTAACAAATGGCTTTTTTCTTTTGTATTTTTTAATAAGCAATTCACCCTTCACCTTGGATCAATATTTCATTAGCTCCGATACTTTTTTTATTCATCGGAGATACAGGGTGAAGGGCTAACTCTTCACCTACCCTTCCACCAGGATCAATATTTCATTAGCTATAAGCATAATTCTTTTTTTGCTATAATGATATTTGATTTTGCTATAAGCTAATGAAAAGATGCTAATAGATTATTCTTTTTTCTTCTCAATGTTTATTTCAAATCATTACAGTGATTATTTCAATTTCATCATCTTTTTATAATGCTCTGAATAACCCATTTCTAGAAAAACCATTTTTAGCCCATCCATAAATATATTGTAATCAAAATCTTTAAAGTCATTAATATTTTGACCAAGAGAATGAGACTCTCTATTAATATAACGTTGGAAAGCTTGATATTTGGGTTGCTTGAATTTATCTTGAATAAAGACATTATTCAAATCCCTCTTTTCTACAAAATTGAAGAAATATTCTATAATATTCCTCATGCAATTGGCAATCAAGGCAGGATGCGTATCAGGATCTTTTTTGATAGTCATCCAATATGTATGATAATCACTTTGAATATGTTCATAATGCATAGTCTCAATTTTACTACCTGCCACAGATTTAGAAACCCTGAATAAAGATTGGTACGCATGACGTTGTGGTTCACGCATATCCGTCATCTCATAGAAAAAATAAAGACTATGATTTAGAATAAAAACCTGTTCAAACTTACGCTTCATTAAGAAGCCAGTTTCCTGCGTGCTATCTTTAATAAGTTCAGGATAAAAAACGTTTTTCAACAATCTACCGATGTTGAACACATACATGGTGGACAAGCTTGAAACAGGATCATCAATAACAATAATACGCTTCTTCTGCGTCTTACTCCTATCCAGTATTCCCTGACATGTTTCCACAAAATACAAAACACTGATAATAGTTCTTTCCCCTTCACTTAACGTCCTGAATACAGAATTTCCATCTTCTCCTCTCACAATACGATACAAGCCCTCTTCTCTGCATTTTGTGATTTTAAAGTCTATTATTCCCATGTCAACCAACATAGTATTTATATGGTTAATGGACTCCTCTATATTTACAATGCTTTGCTGTTCTGCTTCTATAATCGCCTTTTGTTCATCTATCAGACTTTGAACATGTTGTTTTGCAGTTTCGCATGCTCGTATTTTATTTTCAGTAGAAGCCTTTTGATTATTATAGTCAGTAACAGATTGATCATAATCATAACGCAGTCTATTCCAGAATTTTTTCTTTTTATAATAGCAAGTTCACCATCAATACCTACCACTTTTTTATTGAATTCTACAATAATAGCATTAGCTTGCTGTATAATACTATTAACAACACCTAATTTGGTTGAAGTATTTTCTAATTCAACTATTTGACTTGGGGTTTGATACTTCTTACGTATTTCAATCAGATTAGAGTTTACCGCTTCTTTATATGCTCTAAAGGCCAATGCAAAGGTCTGCTCTAACTCATGGATAATTGGAATATTAGTAAAAGCATCAATATCTGGAATTAAATCAATAGAGTCTTTGTATGTCTTTCCCTTACTCTCTATATCTGCTACTGCTTTTTCATAATCTTCATTAAAATATGACCTTAGTTCCGCTATTATATCATCGTCAAGATATGGCCTCTGACAAAATGGACAAATATCTTTTTGTATCAAAACTTAAGCCAACCTTTACCCAATCCGAATTATGAAGACTATCTATCAATTTAGCAACACGACTATTAGCATTTCCAGTTATAACCTCTTTAAATAAAGAATCTATTTCAATGCCTCCTGCAGAAAATGTGATTTCCTGAATAAGTGGGATTTGAGTCCCTTTAGCTTCATTCAGTCGTTGTATTTCTTCTTTCAATTGATCAATAGAATCAACAAGCTTATTAGATGGTTTTTCCAACCCAACGATATGATTCAGCAATAATTCTTTACTGCTTTTCAAACCTGTAAAACAATACTCCAGAACTCTATCGCCACCAGTGTATTGTGTTTTAATTTGCCAGAAACGATTAGCAAATATTGATTTTGTTGAAGTCCAAGCTTCTAATTCTTTTTCTTGTAGTAATTCTTGTTTTTGAAAATCTCTGTTTGCAACTTGCAATGCAGCATTAGCAGCATCAATTCTTTTTTCTAGCTCCTGCATTCTCCTTTGATAAAGAGAAAAAATTCCTTTTTGAGTATCGGAACTATAGAACACATCATTCACGTAGTTCTCATTATAAACGAGAATTTCTTCTGCATCTTCATCTAACAATGGCGAAATAGAACATTCTGCGTATTCATTATCAGTTCTCTTTCTAAGGAATTCTGACAATGTACTTTTTCCGGAGCCATTAAGTCCATAGATCAAGTTTATATTCTTGTCAGTTTCAAAAATAGCCATATTCTTATAACTGGCGGGACCTTTTATCGAAATTTTATTAATCATACCTTTGAAATTTTGTCGTTATCAGTACTACATCCATTAATTACCTTCATAAATTCATAACCATCCATCATGTCAAGTTCTTTATCAACTATTCTCATTCCACCAATACCTATTGCAATCCTCAATGCGTCATTTGGGTGTTTCATTACACATTCAATAACTAATCTGCCCCAAGAACCATCACAATCAGCAGCTGTCTTTTCTAAAAAAACATTTTACTCCTATAGACAACTCGACAAGAGCCTCTTTCGATAATGAAGTCGAAACAACTATATAAGCCGAAATTGCAGCATATATACTCATATCTCAAACTATTTACTTTTAAAAGTAAGCTTATATACTTACTTCTACCAATAGTAAATTCAAAAATACGAATAGTATTTCGTCCACACAAATTTCACATAAAGAAACTTACTATTTTAATATAACTCCCCATTGTCAAAAACAAAACTGAAGTACAAGAAATCCGAATAAAAGGCGGGTGAAATACAAACCCCTTCACCCGCTATCACCGATGAATAAGAGTTTTTAAAGAAAAAAAGTGAAGCCTTGGAAAATAAATCAAACTTCCTATGTATAATGCACTTTAAAGCTATGCTTTAGCATCCTTAAAAGCATAGCTTTGGCAGTCATAAAGCATAGCTTTTTAAGCTCATAAAGATTAGATAATATAACCGAATATTTATCCCTCCATCCAAACGATTGGATACCCCAACTCTCTTTTGATTGCTTCCATTTCTGCACTGTGCCACATTTCATGTTTAAAAGCTCCACGACAATGCTTCATATTTAGTTTCTGCAACAGGATGTTTAAACGGGAGAGGCTGCAAGCACTCTGCCAAAACATCATCATTCAGAGTTTCCAGATTCTCGATACAGATTTGATGAATTATTTCCGTTTGTTCTCTCAATTCAGCAACTGGAATCAAGCCCTCTTCTATGGAACGATGCAATGTTCCCATACCATTGAATATTCTATTATATTTTTTGGATAGGCACTAATCGCCCCACCTTTTCGTTCACTCCGGTAACAGCTGTCAGTGTATGAAAATTCTGTGAAACAAGCAAATGTCCCACTTGCCAAATAAAGTTAGAATCTGTTCCTTCAGGAATAACATACCACAAATCTTCCGGCAATTCAGACATCAAACGATTCACAAATGTGCGAGCTTCTATAATCTGCTCCTTTAAAAGTCAATTTTACTCATAACTATATGTTTTTTAATTATACATATAGTTAGTGGAAAAGCAAATGAGCTTTGTGACAACTTACTGCAAGAATTTCTCCCAATAATTTTTCCTCGGTAGTTCTTTTTCAAACTTCCTATATAAATCGGCAAGCCTCATCATTCGTTGCACCATTGTATATTCTTTATCCATATCAATAGAATATACCGGTTTGCAAATGCGACATTTACAAGCACCATCGGGATTATATAACGGGCAAGTATCATTCATAAAAGCTGTGATTTTCTGAATGGAACGATTATAGATTTGCCGCACATTACTTTCTTTCAGTTCCATGATTTCGCTAATCTGTCGATAAGGTAACCCAACATTTTCTCTAAAGATAAAAATCAGACGAGCATCATTATTCAGACAATGATTTAAAGCGGTGATACACCAGTCACACCTTTCTTTTATCCATTCCCGCTTCGCTTCTTCCCCACCGGAATATTCAAATTCCGGCAACGAACGAAAATATTCGATTTCCGACATTTTCACCTGCTTTTCACATGCTGCATATCTGCCAATAGTGCGACGAGCGATAGTGTATATCCATGTAGAAATCTCCGAATCGCCTTTAAAGCTAGTGATACTTTTGCAAAGTTCATACCACACTTCCTGTGCTGCTTCGCAGGCGATTTCTTTATTCAGAATCATCCGGTGAGCAATCATGGAAATCATATTTCCATATTCTTTCACCAAACGATTGATATCTATTTCCATCGTTACACACTAAAATGTTTTCTTCAAATATATCATATCCACCAACTGCACACCCTCCTCATACATCGGATGATCGTAGTTGTCAGTAAAGAAATTCTTTATCCGGTGAGGTGAGAAATCGCAAAACCACAATGTTCATAGAAAGATCTGGAAGAAGGTACATCTCCTGTGCCCACCAACATTTCAGAGCACTTCCCCTGATAATATTCAAATAAAAACTCGATTAAACGTTTTCCATATCCCTGGCGTTGGAAGAAAAGAACAGTAGCAATATTCTTGATTTCATAAACACTTTCCCCTCACGTGTCACCACACAAAGAGCTTTCAGCCCGTCATCATAAAGAACAAACATGTCACCACGTTCCAAATATCGGTCAATCATATCCTCTTGTTCATCAGCCAAGAGCAACAGTTCGAGAAATTCTTTCTTATCTGAAATAACTTTTTTTTATCTCCATATTATCCAGTTTGCCATAAAGATATAAAAAAACTAAAATACCAAACTCTACTTTAACTAAACTTATCCTGATATTTGGAATAAATAGGTTATCGTTGTCTATGGAAATGGTAATACACTAATAATTATAATTATGAAAGAAGAAAAAAAATATCAGAAGGAAAAGGAAAGTCAAAGCCAAAGCGCAGAAATCGAAAAAAAAGAAAGTGAGCAAAATGTGGGAAGCTGCAATGAAACTTAAAGGAAGTCTTATAGTGAATGACCCTAAATTTTTGCTATAAGATGCGATATCTCATAGACACAAATATATTTGTCTATTTAAAGATGTTGCCGCAATTATACAAGAACCCGATACACTGTTGTATATGAGCGTAGAATCTGTCCGTGAATTAATCGTAGGGTATCGGAATAAAGGTTTGTGCTCCAAACGCTGGAAGTCAGTAGAAGCAATGGTTACTTCAATTGAGAAGGAGTTTTACATCAAAATACTTCCTTTGAAAAAGAGCACATGCAGACTTATGCACGATTAGAAATTAATGAAGCACAAGGACATAAAGACCCTTCCGACCACGTTATTATCGCCCATGCCATCACCGAACATCTTCCACTCATTTCAAGTGATACCCGATTTGAATTTTATCGCGCTCAAGGACTTGATTTGATATTTAATAAAAAAATGATGAACGCTATGCATGTATTTGCCGGTGTTCTAAAATAGTATCCATATTCTCCAAAGCCCATCCCACCAGTCCTTCAATATGAGGAATCAAAGTGCCACCCGTATCTGTCAGACAATACTCCACACGGGGAGGTACTTCAGCATATACTTTCCGTTCAACCAATCCATCTGATTCCAGAGTACGCAATGTTACAGTCAACATTCTTTGTGAAACATCTTCTATCGTTTTATGAATATCACTAAAACGCATGGTGCCGTTTTGCGTTCAGCGTAATAAGCACCAGCATCGACCACTTGTCTCCCAAGCGACTAAGCACATCTCTTATCGGACAATTTCCTATCGGATGAAAGTTTTTTCATTCTTTAACGTTTTGTATTTTATTGAGTTCCAACAATAGTTACCTCTATGTAACTTCCTTATTTTCAAGTACGTTATTGCATTTCTCAAACTAGAAAGATACATTTGCATCACAAAAGTAATAAACTTACTAATAATAACTATTGTTTCATTTAAATAATTATGATTATGGCAAAGAAAGTTGCAGTTTTAGCAGTGAATCCGGTAAATGGTTGTGGATTATTCCAATATTTGGAAGCATTTTTCGAGAATGGCATTTCATATAAAGTATTTGCCGTATCGGATACGAAGGAGATTAAAACAAATTCAGGAATCAGCCTGACAGCAGACGATGTGATCGCTAATTTGAAGGGACACGAAGATGAGTTTGACGCACTCGTTTTCTCTTGTGGGGATGCAGTGCCTGTATTTCAGCAGAATGCCGATAAGCCTTATAATGTAGATTTGATGCAAGTCATTAAAACGTTCGGGGATAAAGGGAAAATGATGATCGGACATTGTGCCGGTGCAATGATGTTTGACTTTACCGGAATTACCAAAGGGAAAAAAGTAGCAGTTCACCCATTAGCTAAACCAGCTATTCAAAAACGGAACAGCTACCGATAAGAAATCAGAGATAGATGGCAACTTTTTACTGCTCAAGATGAAAACACCATTTGGACAATGATGCCACAGGTTATCGAAGCATTAAAATAATGTTCGCAACGTAGATATAAAACAATAAATATAAACATTATTATATAAATCTACGTATCCGAAGATGAAAAAGCACGTTCGTTTAAAAGCAACGGTGTGTTTCTCGGTGTGCAACGGGTCGTTTCTTTTAAAGGAACGACCCGTTGGTTTTAAAGAAAAATGCACATTTATGGCGCATTAATAATCAATCACTTACAGATTCAAAAAATTCAAAGACCGACTAACTTCCCCAATCATTATTCAATTCAATAAATCCGTATAAGCGCACTCCTTTATTTCTCAAAATACTGTTGTTAGTTAACTAAAATCAACGGAAATATCATATATTACATTATTTTTCGCACCAAGAAAAAGAAAAACGGAACATTACAAAAAATCCGAAACAGCGTTCATCATTTTTTAAAAGTCCGTATATTAGCAGCTTGAAGACTTGAAAGAGATAAACAGCATACTCCTTTCGAGTTTAAATAACCAAACAAGATGCCTAAAACAATATGACCAGAGAAAGAGAAGAAATTAATAATGCATTTTTACTTCATTTTTTAGAAAGATTGAATGGCTGTGAATCTATTGAGAAAAAAAATCACAGAATCACTTACGGATATTTGCGAATACTATGGTTTTAAAAGAGCATTCATTTACCAAACTGATGGATTTCGCTACTTTTACCTAAAGGAAACTGTCGGAAATAGCGACAACATCCTGCGACAACGTTTTGAAATCAGCGAAATGACCAATCAACATGCTGCGCGCAAATGGAAAGAACAAACCTTTTTATGCTTGCAGAAACCAAAATACTTCTTGGAATGATGTAGACATCGTGGATTTTTATAAAGTCGACTCATTACTAATCCGGCAAATCCAAGACTCCGAAGGAAAAATCATCGGATTCATCGGATTTGCAGACAGGGAGCATGCAATATCCTTCATCGATTGAGGAACTTCAAGTGATTCATCTCATTTTGGGATCACTCTCCAAGGAAATAGCAGTGCGGGAATATAAAGAAAGAGAAGTACGGGCGAGCAAGACATTAAGCAGCATCATGAATAATATGGGGGTTGACATCTACGTAAACTCTTTTGATTCCCATGATATGCTATATGCCAATGAATCTATGGCCGCTCCTTATGGAGGTATCGAACACTTTGAAGGAAAAAAAAAATGCTGGCAGGCTCTATATAAAGATAAAACCGGAGAATGTGAGTTTTGTCCTAAGAAACATTTGATAGATGAAAACGGGCTGCCAACCAAGGTATATTCCTGGGATTACCAACGCCCGTTCGACAAATGTTGGTTCCGGTATTCAGTGCAGCATTTGCCTGGATAGACGGACAGATGGCACATGTGATTACCAGCGTTGATATTGACCACCAAAAAAAATAGAAGAAGAACTAAGATAGCCAAAGAAAAAAGCGGAAAACCTGGACCGCTTAAAAATCAGCCTTCCTCGCCAATATGAGTCATGAAATCCGTACTCCGCTCAATGCGATTGTCGGCTTTGCCAGTTTACTGGTCGAATCGGATGACAAAAAGGAACGTCAGGATTATGTCGATATCATGCAAGAAAAACACCGAACTTCTTTTTACAACTGATATCCGACATTCTCGACTTATCAAAAATAGAAGCCGGAACACTCGACTTCACCATGGATTATCTGGACATTAAGAGCTTCTGTGAAGATATTATACGCAATTATGATATAAAAGAAGATAAGCCGGTACCAGTTTTACTAGCCCCCACCCTACCCAATTTTTATATCTATACTGACAAGAAACGCCTGATGCAGGTTATCACAAACTTTATCAACAATGCCCTCAAATTTACAAATAAGGGACAGATTCTTCTTGAATATCATCTGAAAGAAGATACCTGTGAAATTGAATTTTCCGTAGCTGATACAGGAATGGGGGATTGAACCGGACAAAGTAGACCGGGTATTCGACCGCTTTGTGAAACTCAATTCATTCTCAAAAAGGCACAGGCTTAGGGGCTGTCTATTTGCAGGGAGCATTATCGAACATCTCGGCGGCACTATTGGAGTGGAATCCGAGATGGGAACCGGCTCGCGTTTTTGGTTTACTCATCCCTACCAAAGCGTACCCCTATAAAATTGAATAAAAAAGCCCGTTAATCAGAAAAAGGCCTGAAGTCTTTTTTTCATTCATTTTTTTATGGTCAGAATCAAGTTTAATTCATTTATTATTAATACTTTTGCCAATGCATAAACTTAATAAGCCACCAGAAAATTAAATTAAAAATGACAACTCTTTTTCAAACCAAAATAATTAACTCATATATAATAAAATTATTTTTTGTCTTTCTGTCTATTAGCTTTTTCCTACATATCACCGATTCTAGCTCAAAAAAGATTCAGTGAACTCGTCAAATTATCTTTTTAATCATTAATTCATATACAGAAGCAGCTCCCTGGAGCTTCAGAATGATTTCAGCCATTACCGAATATGCCCAGAATTCGCCTCAATTAGCACTCTATACCGAACACATGAACATGCTAATGATGGACACAGACTCCACTTTGAATGAATTCAGACAGGCAGTTCTGGAAAAATACAAGCGACATTCTCCGCGTATGTTGATATTACTCGGAAACTCCAGCATGATATTACGGGACGACTTCAGAAAGATGTGGGGGAAATATTCCGATTATACTATGTGCTGAAGAAGATTACATCGGTCCGAAGGAATTTTATCTCCAAAAAAGAAGCCTGTTGAGTTGACTGCAAGAACCCCGATTGCAGATGGCGCAGCCTTACAATCTCACTTTCCTACATTCCAATTTCTATATTAAAGAAAATATAGACCTGATTTGCCGAATGACTCCCGATATTAAAAATTTCATATTTATCGGTGATGAACGGCAAAACAACCAGACTTACAAATATGGTTATCAAACAAGAATTGAAAAAGAGCCATCCCGACATCAATTATCAATTCATATCGCCCCGGAAGATGCAAACCAATCATTTGCTGGACACCCTTTACACCGTTGATCCTAAAACAACAGGAATACTTTTCTCTTCATGGTTTTACAAACACACACCTTTGCCGGCAACACCTCGCTAGTTACAAATTCACACCTATTAGTCTCAACGACTTCCGCACCTCTGTTCAGCCTTGGGATGATGACAATCAAGGACAACGCAGGAGGAATAATTGGCGGATACATCTACGATCAACATGCATACAGCCAGAAAAAATCATACAAACGATCCAATCAATATTGAATGGCAAACAAGCATCCGAGATACCTTTTTACGAACCTTCAGATGCCGCTCCGACTATCAACTACAATGTTTTGCTACGTAAAGGAATGTCGCCATACTTATGTCCACCGGGCACTATTTTTTTAACAAGCCGCCTACGTTTTGGGAACAGTACGGATACTTTATTTTAGGAACCATAGTCTGCCTTCATACTGCTTGCCCTATTCTTCCAATACCGCATCAGTCATCTGAATAAGCTCAAGAAAATACAACAGAAAGAGATTGACACAATGACTTCTTACAAAAACCTGATTAACAATATGCCTATATTGTATATGCAAGAAAGAGTTAATCATGAATGAAGAAGGTACCCCTATAGAACTTGTATACCGGAATGTCAACGCTCATTTCGAGAAAAGTTTTTTCCGTAAAAGAAGATGTAGTAGGCAAGAAAGCCAGTGAAATATTCCCTGAATCCATGCCGGAGTTCCTGCATTTCACAAAAAATGTCACTTGCGGAAAACAGGGCTATCACTTTCCCATACTATTTCAAACGGGTAGATACATTTTATGATGTAGTACTGAAAGGAACTCACCACAACAATATTGTCGATATTTTCTGCCTGGATAGCACCGAACTGCACAAAGCCCAACAAAAAGCTAAGCGCTACTAACAATAAACTGGCAATGGCACTGGACGTAGCCAATATTGTGCTCCTGGAAATGGGATTTGCGAAGCAAAACCATACTTTGCGACATCAATAGACCTATTGAGCTTAGCACAAAACGATAAAGACGTGAATGAGGAAACAATTGGCAGTGCCCGATTCACAATATTTCTCAAAAGATATTCAAAGAAGACCGCAAACGGGTAGAAAAAGCCTACGATGACCTGATAGAAGGTCGATCGGATAAAGTCAAGGAAGAATACCGGGTTATCAATGTACAGAATAACATTCACAGGATCGAATGGGTGGAAGCTCAAGCCGCTGTAGAGACCCGTGACGAAAACGGCAAGCCGCTCACCTGGTCGGTTCTTCACTAGTCATCACCACACGGAAAAAGATGGAAATGGAATTGACCACAGCCAGAGACCGGGCAGAAGAATCCAATCGTCTGAAGTCTGCCTTCCTCGCCAATATGAGCCATGAAATCCGTACTCCCCTCAACGCTATTGTCGGTTTCTCTGGCATATTGGCTTCAACAAGACGAGGAAGAGGAAAAGCAGGAATATGTGAGCATCATTGAAAACAATAATACCTTGTTATTGCAATTAATCAGTGACATTCTTGATTTATCAAAGATTGAAGCCGGAACATTGGAATTTCAATATTCCAACATAGACTTGAACAAAATGCTGAACGAGTTAACGAGCTCATTACAATTAAAAATAAAATCTGAAAAAGTACAGTTAACCTGCCATCTGGCAGAGAAAAACTGCTTTATCCATACAGAGAAGAACAGGCTGTCACAATTGCTCATCAACCTGATAAGCAATGCCATCAAATTCACCACTGAAGGATACATTCGTTTTGGTTATGAACTCCGCGGCAAAGAGATCTATTTTTATGTCAGCGATACTGGCTGTGGCATTCCCAAAGACAAGCAAAAGAGCATTTTCGGACGCTTCGTCAAATTAAATAGTTTCGAACAAGGTACCGGCCTGGGACTTTCTATCTGCCAGACTCTGGTAGAACACATGGGAGGTACCATCGGAGTAGACTCGGAAGAGGGCAAAGGTTCAACATTCTGGTTCACGCTGCCATATAAAGCCGCAATAGCCGTAGATGAAAACATAAAAAAAGAGGAAATTCAGCCGATAAGTATAGAAAAAAACAAGTTTACCATTCTGATTGCCGAGGATAATGAAAGTAACTACAAACTGTTCGCATCCATACTAAAGGGAGAGTATCAATTAATTCATGCCTGGGATGGACAAGAGGCGGTGGAAATGTTCAAAAAGCAATATAATCCGCAGATTATATTGATGGACATCAATATGCCGGTCATGGACGGTTACGAGGCAACTAAAGAAATACGCAAATATTCTGCCAAGGTACCTATTATCGCCATTACGGCTTTTGCCTATGCTTCGGATGAACAACGGGTGATGGAAAGCGGTTTTGACGGTTATATGCCTAAACCGATCAATGCCCGCCTGTTGAAAGCACAAACTGACGGAAATCATGCAGAAGCGTATTATTTTTACTTTAAGAGACAGAGAACCGAAAGCAAAAAACGAATATCTACATATTCCATTTATGACTGAAGAAAAAATACATAAAAACCGCACCGGAAGTTGGTGGGCATTAAGTCCGTTGCTCGTATTCTTATGCCTTTACCTGGTAACTTCCATTCTTGTCAACGACTTTTTATAAAGTGCCTATCACGGTGGCTTTCCTTGTTTCTTCCTGCTACGCCATTGCTATTACCAAAGGATTGAAACTAGACCAACGCATCTATCAGTTCTCGGTAGGAGCTGCCAATAAAAATATCCTCCTGATGATATGGATATTCATTCTTGCCGGAGCCTTTGCTCATAGCGCGAAGCAAATGGGTGCAATCGATGCCACTGTCAATCTGACACTGCATATTCTGCCGGATAACCTGTTACTGGCAGGCATCTTCATTGCCGCCTGTTTCATCTCTTTATCCATCGGAACCAGCGTAGGAACTATCGTCGCCCTTACTCCCGTTGCCGTGGGACTGGCAGAAAAGACAGAAATAGCTCTCCCCTTTATGGTAGCCGTCGTAGTAGGCGGTTCTTTTTTCGGAGACAACTTATCTTTTTATCTCCGACACCACCATCGCTTCGACAAAAAACCCAGGAATGTGTAATGCGCGATAAATTCCGTGTAAATTCTATGATTGTCGTCCCGGCAGCCATCATTGTGCTGGGAATTTACATATTTCAGGGACTATCCATTACCGCTCCCGCCCAAACACAGACCATTGAATGGGTCAAAGTTATACCTTATATAATAGTATTAGGAACAGCCATTGCCGGAATGAACGTGATGCTCGTACTCATAATAGGTATATTGACAAGTGGCATCATTGGCATCGCGACCGGCAGCTTTGGAATTTTCGACTGGTTTGGTGCCATGGGAACGGGAATTACAGGAATGGGAGAACTGATTATTATCACTCTGCTGGCCGGAGGGATGCTCGAAACAATCCGTTATAACGGCGGTATCGATTTCATTATCCGAAAACTCACCCGCCACGTCAATGGTAAAAGAGGAGCCGAACTAAGCATTGCCGCCCTGGTAAGTATCGCCAACTTATGTACAGCCAACAACACGATTGCCATTATAACAACAGGACCGATTGCCAAAGATATTGCCGTGAAATTCCATCTCGACCGAAGAAAAAAACAGCCAGTATCCTCGATACTTTCTCCTGCCTGATACAAGGGATTATTCCATACGGAGCGCAGATGCTGATTGCAGCGGGACTTGCCAGTATCTCCCCCATCAGTATCATCGGAAATCTCTACTATCCGTTTACAATGGGAGCATGCGCCCTGCTCGCAATTTTGTTCCGCTATCCGAAACGGTATTCGTAAAAAGATGCGAAATGTTTGTCAATCAAAAGAAAAAGCCGTATCTTTGTGCCCGCTATTACGAGATAATAGCATAATTCAAATCAATCATTAAAAACAATTATTAAAAATGGTAACTAGAATCAGATTGCAGAGACACACGGACGTAAAAGTTACGCGTTTTATTCAATTGTAATTGCAGACAGCAGAGCACCACGTGATGGTAAATTTATTGAGAAGATTGGTACTTACAACCCTAACACCAATCCTGCTACAGTAGATTTGAATTTCGACGCTGCATTGGCATGGGTACTGAAAGGTGCACAACCAAGTGACACTGTACGTAACATTCTTTCTCGTGAAGGAGTTTACATGAAGAAACATCTTCTGGGCGGTGTAGCAAAAGGCGCATTCGGAGAAGCAGAAGCTGAAGCTAAATTCGAAGCTTGGAAAAACAACAAACAGTCAGGTCTGGCTGCTTTGAAAGCTAAACAAGACGAAGAAAAGAAAGCGGAAGCTAAAGCACGTCTGGAAGCAGAAAAGAAGATCAACGAAGTGAAAGCAAAAGCACTCGCTGAAAAGAAAGCTGCTGAAGCTGCTGAAAAAGCTGCTGCTGAAGCACCTGCAGAAGAAGCAACTGAGGCTCCGGCTGAAGAAGCTCCTGCAACAGAAGCTGCTGCTGAATAAATTTCAGCAGATTCCGAACAAGAAATCAGGAAAAGCTATAAATCCTCTCCGGTCCGCCGGAGGGGATTTTTTTATTGTTTTCTGCTATAAAACATATCAAATTATTTATTCCGTTCAGAATAAAATGCCTTTCTTTGCATCAGCATAGTTCAGCATAGTGTTATTTATTTTTCGAATATGAAACGAATTGATAAAAAGGCAACATTCGGACAACAGGCAAGCAAGGTTACGCAACTAGCGGACGCACTTAGCCAGGCGATTTCCAGAAAAGAATTTCTTGAAGGAGATTCTTTGCCTTCCATCAATCAGTTGAGTGCTCAATACGAAGTATCACGCGACACCGTTTTCAAGGCTTTCCTTGATTTACGCGAACGAGGACTGATCGACTCCACTCCCGGTAAGGGCTATTATGTGACGAGCCAGGTGACCAATGTCTTATTGCTGCTCGACCAATATACTCCCTTTCAAAGAAGCTTTATACAATAGTTTCGTCAGACATCTGCCCATTAACTATAAGGTAGACTTATTATTTCATCAATACAACGAACGGTTGTTCAATACGATCCTCCGGGAATCTATCGGGAAATACAACAAATACATCGTGATGAATTTCGATAACGAGAAATTCAGCACTGTTCTCAATAAAATTAATCCTTCAAGATTATTACTTCTCGATTTCGGTAAATTTGAAAAAGAAAAGTATTCATATATCTGCCAGGATTTTGATGAATCTTTCTATCAGGCATTGAATCTGCTCAAGGAAAGATTGAAGAACTATCACCAGCTCGTTTTTTTGTTTCCCAAAAGCCTGAAACATCCCCAAAGCAGTAAGGTGTATTTTACCCGTTTCTGTCAGGAGCAAGGATTCCTCTGTGAAATACAGGAGGATATTGAGAACCTGATTGTACGCAAGGGAGTTGCCTATATCGCTATCAAGCAACAAGATGTAGTAAAAGTGGTGAAACAAGGAAGATTGGAAGGGCTGAAATGCGGAAAAAGATTTCGGTCTGTTAGCGTATAATGATATTCCTTCCTACGAAGTGATTGACGAAGGAATAACCTCATTGAGTATTGATTGGGAAATGATGGGAAACGAAGCGGCCAATTTCGTTCTTAATAATGTACCGGTTCAGAAGTTCTTACCAACAGAAGTAAGGCTTCGAAAGTCACTTTAATTTTTTTTTTGCGAAGACATCAGCACAGTTCAGCACAGATATTAATTAATCCTTTAATAGATAGAAACCATGAAAAAGTATCCGAAAATCGGGATTCGTCCCACAATTGATGGTCGCCAGGGTGGCGTTCGCGAAAGCCTTGAAGAGAAAACAATGAATTTGGCAAAAGCAGTAGCCGAGCTTAATCAGCAGCAACCTGAAAAACGGTGATGGAAGTCCGGTGGAGTGTGTCATTGCCGATAGCACGATCGGACGCGTAGCCGAAAGCGCTGCTTGTGCGGAAAAGTTTGAAAGAGAAGGGGTCGGCTCTACCATTACCGTCACTTCTTGCTGGTGCTATGGTGCAGAAACAATGGATATGAATCCGCATTATCCGAAAGCTGTTTGGGGATTCAACGGTACGGAACGTCCGGGAGCTGTATACCTTGCAGCCGTATTGGCGGGACACGCGCAAAAAGGACTTCCTGCATTCGGTATCTACGGACGCGACGTTCAAGATTTGGACGACAACACAATCCCTGAAGATGTATCGGAAAAGATTCTTCGTTTTGCACGTGCCGCACAGGCAGTAGCTACTATGAGAGGTAAATCTTACCTTTCAATGGGTAGCGTATCCATGGGCATCGCCGGTTCTATCGTTAATCCTGATTTCTTCCAAGAGTATCTGGGAATGCGCAATGAGTCAATAGACCTGACAGAAATCATCCGTCGAATGGACGAAGGCATCTATGACCACGAAGAATACGCCAAAGCCATGGCCTGGACTGAAAAAAATTGCAAGACAAACGAAGGTGAAGACTTCAAGAACCGTCCCGAAAAACGTAAAACCCGTGAACAGAAAGATGCGGACTGGGAATTCATTGTCAAGATGACGATTATCATGCGCGACCTGATGACCGGAAACCCCAAATTGAAAGAAATGGGATTCAAGGAAGAGGCTCTTGGACACAATGCCATTGCTGCCGGCTTCCAGGGACAACGCCAATGGACAGACTTCTATCCTAACGGTGACTATCCGGAAGCTTTACTCAATACCTCTTTTGACTGGAATGGTATCCGTGAAGCATACGTGGTAGCTACTGAAAATGATGCCTGCAACGGTGTAGCCATGCTGTTCGGACATTTATTGACCAACCGTGCACAAATATTCTCCGACGTACGTACTTACTGGAGTCCTGAAGCCGTGAAACGTGTAACCGGCAAAGAATTGAGCGGATTGGCAGCAAACGGTATCATCCATCTTATCAATTCCGGCGCAACAACTCTCGACGGTTCCGGCCAGTCATTAGACGCGGAAGGAAATCCGGTTATGAAAGAACCATGGAACCTGACAGATGCTGATGTAGAAAACTGCTTGAAAGCAACGACCTGGTATCCGGCAGACCGTGACTACTTCCGTGGCGGCGGCTTCTCTTCCAACTTCCTGTCAAAAGGTGGAATGCCTGTCACTATGATGCGCCTGAACCTGATTAAAGGCTTAGGTCCTGTCCTGCAAATCGCAGAAGGATGGACCGTTGAAATCGATCCGGAAATCCACCAGAAACTGAATATGCGTACAGACCCGACATGGCCTACCACCTGGTTTGTGCCCCGTCTGTGTGAAAAACCTGCTTTCAAAGATGTATATTCAGTAATGAATAACTGGGGAGCCAATCATGGAGCCATCAGCTATGGACACATCGGTCAGGACTTAATCACTCTTGCTTCTATGCTCCGCATCCCGGTATGTATGCATAATATAGAAGACGATAAGATTTTCCGCCCGGCAGCATGGAATGCTTTCGGCATGGACAAAGAAGGATCAGATTACAGAGCTTGTGCAACTTATGGTCCTATTTATAAATAAACAAGTTTTTTTCGTCCTGTATAAATAAATATTTTAACTTTGCCGTTCGTAGGGACGGGGTCCCCCACCCGACACATAACAAATGTCGGGATAGCCCCGGCCCCCCTACAGCGACTTAAATAAGTAACACTATGATTACTAACGAACATATTGAACAGTTCATTGCACAAGCACATCGTTACGGGGATGCAAAGTTAATGCTTTTGCAGCATCGGTAACCTTTCCTGGAGAATCGGCGAAGAAGCATTGATTTCCGGTACGGGTTCCTGGGTTCCCACACTTGGCAAAGAAAAGGTTTCAATCTGCCATATTGCCAGCGGCATTCCTGCCAATGGTGTAAAACCCTCTATGGAAAGTACATTCCATTTGGGTATTCTCCGTGAACGTCTGGACGTCAATGTCGTTCTCCATTTCCAATCGGAATATGCCACCGCTGTCTCCTGCATGAAGAACAAGCCGGCAAATTTCAACGTAACAGCAGAAATTCCTTGCCATGTAGGTTCAGAAATACCTGTGATTCCGTATTATCGTCCCGGCTCACCGGAACTGGCGAAAGCCGTGGTAGAAGCCATGCAAAAGCATAACTCGGTTTTTACTGACCAACCACGGACAAGTGGTGTGCGGAAAAGACTTCGACCAAGTGTACGAACGGTCTACTTTTTTGAAATGGCTTGTCGCATCATAGTTCAGTCCGGCGGCGATTACTCCGTACTGACACCGGAAGAAATAGAAGACCTGGAAATATACGTATTAGGAAAGAAAACCAACTAATATCCAGGCATATTACCATGAAAGATACCATCAAACATACTTATTTAGCAGCAGACTTCGGAGGCGGCAGCGGGCGAATCATCGCCGGCTTTCTTCTTAACGGCAGGCTGGAATTGGAAGAGATATACCGCTTCTCCAACCGGCAGGTCAAACTAGGCAATCATATTTACTGGGATTTCCCGGCCCTGTTCGAAGATATGAAGACCGGACTGAAACTGGCTGCACAAAAAGGATATGCCGTAAAAGGTATTGGTATTGACACTTGGGGGAGTGGATTTCGGACTGATTGACAAACATGGAAACCTATTAGGAAATCCAGTCTGTTACCGGGATGCAAGAACAGAGGGAATGCCGGCAGAAGTATTCAAGTGCATGGATGAACATCGACATTATGCCGAAACCGGTATTCAGGTGATGCCTATCAATACGCTGTTTCAACTTTACAGCATGAAGCAAAATCAAGATGCACAGTTGGAAGTTGCCCGGCAACTTTTTATTCATGCCCGATCTCTTCAGTTATTTCCTGACAGGGGGTAGCCAATAATGAATATTGCATTGCCTCCACCTCCGAATTACTCAACGCCAAATCACGCAACTGGTCATTCGATACCATACATAGCTTAGGTCTTCCCGAACATCTGTTCGGTGAGATATTCTCCCGGAACAATCAGGGGGACTCTGAAAGAGGATATTGCCCGCGAAACGGGACTGGGTATCGTAGACGTTATTGCCGTCGGTTCACACGACACAGCCAGTGCCGTCGCCGCTGTTCCTGCCGTAGAAAGTCCTATCGCTTTCCTTAGTTCCGGCACTTGGTCGCTACTGGGAGTGGAAGTGGATGAACCCATATTGACGGAAGAAGCAAGAAAAGCTCAATTCACCAATGAAGGAGGTGTAGACGGCAAAACTCCGTTTCCTCCAGAATATAACAGGATTATGGATTCTGCAACGCTTGATGAGCGAGTGGAAAGCGTGTGGCGAGGAACAAGATTATGATATAATCATCCCGCAAGCAGCCGAAGCCGAGATTGCGACCATTATCCCTGTAGATGACGCAACATTCATGAATCCAGAAAATATGGAGAACGCGCTTATTCATTATTGCCGGAATCATGCTTTGCAAATTCCCCAAAACAAGGCAGAGACTGTACGTACGTATGTGTACTCCAGTCATTAGCTTTCAAATATCGGCAGGCGGTGGAACAGCTCAACCGTTGTCTACCCTCCCGATCCGTCAGCTAAACATCATCGGCGGAGGATCACAAAACCAAACTACTCAACCAACTGACAGCTAACGCACTCGGTATCCCCGTTTATGCAGGACCTATAGAAGCTACTGCTATGGGCAACATTCTGACTCAGGCTATGGCAAAAGGAGAAATAGCCGATCTCCGTGAATTACGGAAATTGTCACTCGCAGCGTTACACCACAAGTATATTATCCTAAAAAATAAAAGTATATGGAAACATCTAAAACCGGTTATCAGGTTCAATCTTATGACGTTCCCGTCAAACGATATTGCCAAACCCTTGATTTACGCGATTCTCCGGAACTGATCGCCGAATATCGGAAAAGACATAGCCAGGCGGAAGCATGGCCGGAAATTCTTTTGCCGGTATCCGGGAAGTTGGCATCCTGGAAATGGAAATTTATATCCTGGGAACCCGACTGTTTATGATCGTCGAAACTCCCCTTGATTTTGACTGGGACACGGCAATGGAACGCCTGAACACCCTTCCCCGCCAACAGGAGTGGGAAGAATATATGGCCATATTCCAGCAAGCCGCTCCCGGAATGAGTTCCGCCGAGAAATGGAAACCGATGGAAAGAATGTTCCATTTGTATAATACTTAAAAAAATACCAGAAACAACCATGAAACACACCAAGCAGTCTATCATTTCGAAAGATGGCATCAGTTATCTTATTCCTTTTATTCTCATTACCTCCTGTTTTGCACTATGGGGATTTGCCAATGATATAACCAATCCGATGGTAAAGGCATTCTCCAAGAATCTTCCGGATGAGTGCTACCGACGGAGCATTAGTACAGGTTGCCTTCTATGGAGGCTACTTTGCAATGGCTTTCCCGGCTGCCATCTTCATCCGCAAATATTCCTACAAAGCCGGTGTTTTGTTAGGACTGGGATGTATGCTTTCCGGAGCATTTTTATTCTTCCCCCGCCAAAATGACGGGAGAATATTATCCGTTTTTGATTGCTTATTTTATTCTGACCTGCGGATTATCTTTCCTCGAAACAAGCTGTAATCCGTATATTCTTTCCATGGGAACGGAAGAAACAGCTACCCGGCGTTTGAACCTTGCACAGTCTTTCAACCCAATGGGATCACTTCTCGGAATGTATGTAGCCATGCAGTTCATTCAAGCGAAGTTACATCCGATGTGTACCGAAGACCGCGCATTGCTTAACGACAGCGAATTTCAAGCAATCAAAGAAAGCGACCTTAGCGTCCTGATTGCTCCTTATCTCATTATCGGACTGATTATCGTAGCCATGTTGCTTCTGATACGATTCGTCAAGATGCCTAAAAATGGAGATCAGAATCATAGAATAGACTTCTTCCCTACACTGAAACGTATTTTCACCCAAACGCGTTATCGTGAAGGTGTGATTGCCCAATTTTTCTATGTAGGTGCACAAATTATGTGCTGGACTTTCATCATTCAGTATGGAACACGCTTGTTCATGTCACAAGGTATGGACGAGAAAAGTGCGGAAGTGCTATCACAACAATATAATATCATAGCAATGGTGATATTTTGTATCAGCCGTTTCATTTGCACATTCATTCTGCGCTATCTCAATGCTGGTAAATTGCTGATGATTCTTGCTATCTTTGGAGGTATTTTCACTTTAGGTGTAATCTTCCTTCAAAATATCTTCGGAATGTATTGCCTTGTAGCAGTATCGGCTTGCATGTCATTGATGTTCCCTACCATCTACGGTATTGCCTTGAAAGGCATGGGAGATGATGCGAAGTTCGGAGCTGCCGGCCTTATTATGGCTATCCTGGGAGGTTCTGTTCTTCCACCGCTACAGGCAAGCATCATTGATTTGGAACAAATAGCGTGGTTACCGGCTGTCAATGTTTCATTTATTCTTCCGTTCATCTGTTTTCTTGTAATTATCGAAGGCTACGGTTACCGCACAGTGAAAAAAGAAACTGGTAAAAATACATATCTAAAAATAGTGACGGTATCACATTGGTATACCGTCACCATCTCACTCGAATAGTGACGCCATCCCTACTGGATAGCGTCACTATTTTTTTCCTTTTCACAGTTAAGAGTTCATAAAAACACAGAACTTGAAGTCGTTTTTTTAGTTTCCTTTTTCGCATACTAATCTTGGCTTCTTAGTATTGTTGAATTATTTACATACATTTGTCTCATACCAACAGACCTGATAAACCTATGAGCCAAAACCAAGACCCTATTCATCTAGCCCGCCAATTCGAAATTATATTTACCACGCACTATTCCGCTGTTAAATATTTCGCTATAAACTTGCTCAAATCTGAAGAGGACGCAGAAGATATCATTCAGGATGTGTTCGCTAAATTATGGACACAACCGGAGGTCTGGCTGGAAAACAAAGACATAGGCCAGTATATCTACGACATGACTAAAAACACAACTTTCAATTTCATCAAACGCAAAAGACTGGAACAATCCTATCAGGAACAATTATCGCAGAAATATCTAATCGAAGACTTACTAAAATCCGAAGATACTCTCGACCCTATCTATTATAAAGAAAGCACTATTAATCATCCGCCTAATTCTCGACCGCCTTCCCGAACGCCGCAGAAAAGTTTTTTTGAAATGCGCCGCATCAACAATATGAGTAATATGGAGATAGCACAAGCACTCAATATTTCCGTACGAACTGTGGAACACCAAATCTATCTGACCCTGCTCGAAATAAAAAAAAACTATTTTTATTGCATTTTTCTTGTGTTTCCTTTTTAAGTAATCCCCCATTTTCGATTGTGCTAATAGTGTAACCACTAAAAAGAACAGCGCAAATGAGGAACTTTTTTTCAGAAAATACTGATATTATTTACCGGCAATAACTATCCGGAAGCTACCCAAAAATGAATTCTATCAATGGCTGGTAGATGAGGATCATGCATCCCAGAAAGAAGATGCTTTGAGAAAGCTATGGAACAAAGCGCAACGGCAAAAAACGTGAAAGGAATGCAGAAGTCTTACGAGCGCCTGAAAAACAGGAAGGTATTCCAACCGTACCCAAAGAGAGAAGAATTCGCCCAATACATATATGGCAATCCGCAGCCGCTATCTTATTTCCTCCTGCTTGCCTCTTCGGTCTATCTATCGACTGTAGGCACAAAAGCGGAAACCGACTTGTTACAGCAATATATTCCGATAGCAGAAATGAGAAGTTTGACGCTGCCCGACGGAACAAAAAGTGCAACTCAACTCGAAAAGTACACTTTTATATCCGCAGGAGTTTACCGGAGATAGTCGTAGTGTATTCCTAATCGGCGAAGCCAACTTCAAAGGTTAAGCCGGACAAGAAACGTCCGTTTATCGTGAAATCCAATGATTTACAGATTACTGCTTTTTTAGGTACGGAATTTAATGTATCTGCCTACCCTGAAAGCCGGAAATAGCAACGACCCTCATTTCAGGCAGTATCCGTGTAGATTATAACAATCTGACAACAAGTGTCATTCTCCATCCCAACGAACAGTTTGCCTATAACAGAAAACAATAAAAATATGATCTCTCAATCCGGATATGGACGATGTGACAGCCTGGCAACGCGGAGAACTGGTTCTGCAAAGATGACGCTGACGGACATCATCAACGTATTGGAGCGAAAAAATATCCTTATGCCTTTGTATATAGTATCAAGAACCTCAAAAACGACAGGTTCAGTTTTCGTTTCAAGGACAACGCACCACTCTCGAAGAAGTGATGGAAATCATCGTGAACGTGGTCGGACAAATGGACTATAGAATAGTAGAAGACAAGTGCTATCTGACAAGAATATAACTTTTTAACCTTATATGCCATGCAAAAAAATACCCGGAACAGGGCCTCACTCCGTCCCGGATATGAAATCTGAATTCCCAATATTAGAGTTTACTCTACAAATTACCTCGAAATAATTTAGTCAATAACCTAATACTAAGAAAATGCTACAAATTTATAAATTTATAGTAGACAAGAAGACAAAGGGAAGAAGTTTTATGCTTTTTTCTGTTTGATGCTCGCCACAACAGTTTCCCTTGCACAAAATGGCGCTAAAATCACTATTAAAAAGAATAGTATATCTGTGATTGAAGCACTGAAAGAAGTTGAAAGACAATCCGGCATGTCCGTAGGCTACAACGATTCCCAACTGAAAAACAAACCGGCCATCACCCTCAATATAGAGGTGGCTTCGTTGGAAAAATGCGCTCGCTCAAATTCTCAAAGGTACAGGTTTCACCTATCAACTGAAAGAGAAATATATCATGATTATTCCGGAACAAAAGAAAGAAAGTAACCCGACCAAAAAGATCACCGGTAAGGTAGTTGATGAAAACAATGATCCCTTGATCGGAGTGAACATCAAAGTGGAAGGCACTGCCGCCGGATCTCACAACATCGACGGGAACTTCCTGATCGAAGCTTCCACCGGAAATACACTGACATTTACTTATATCGGTTATACTTCAGGAAGCATTAAAGTCACCAACCAGAATAATTACCGCATTCAACTGACAGCCGATACGCAACAGCTATCGGAAGTTGTAGTAACTGCTCTCGGCATCAAACGCGAGCAAAAAGCATTGAGCTACAACGTCCAGCAAATCGGAGCAGACAAGATGCCGGAAATAAAAAGACGCCAACTTTATCAACAGTTTGAGCGGAAAGGCTGCCGGCGTTGTCATTAATGCTTCTTCTTCCGGTGTGGGAGGTGCCAGTAAAGTGGTGATGCGTGGTACAAAGTCTATCGAGCAGAGCAGTAATGCGCTATACGTCATTGACGGTATTCCGATGTATAACTTCGGCGGTGGAGGCGGTACTGAATTTGACTCCAAAGGTGCTACGGAAGCCATTGCGGATATTAATCCCGACGATATTGAAAGCATCTCTTTCCTGACAGGTGCGGCAGCAGCCGCAATGTATGGCAGCAACGCTGCCAACGGCGCTATTGTAGTGACTACCAAGCGGGGACAGATAGGAAAACTGTCGGCTACTTTCTCAAGCAGCATGGAATTTATGAACCCATTTGTATTGCCCAAGTTTCAGAATCGGTATGGAACCGGTACACGGGGCGATGCGGAAGGTTCTCCCATATTAAGTTGGGGGGCCTAAACTGAATCCGGCCAACCAAACAGGATATGAACCCACCGACTTCTTTGATACGGGAGCGGCTTACAGCAACTCCATCACCCTCTCGACAGGTACGGACAAGAACCAAACGTTCTTTTCTGCCGCAGCAGTCAATTCAGAAGGGATGATTCCGAACAATAGGTACAACCGATATAATTTCACATTTCGCAATACGACTCATTTCCTGAATGACAAGATGAAATTGGATGTAGGAGCCAGTTATATCATACAAAATGACCGCAACATGACCAATCAGGGAGTTTATTCCAATCCATTGGTTTCGGCTTACCTGTTTCCACGGGGCGATGACTTTTCTCTAGTAAAAGCCTTCGAACGTTATGACGAAGCACGTAAAATCAATGTGGCTTACTGGCCGCAAGGTGAAGGGGATTTGCGTATGCAGAATCCTTACTGGATTGCTTACCGGAACGTCCGCACGAATGAGAAAAAGCGTTATATGCTGAATGCCGGACGACATACGACATTTTGGACTGGCTGAATGTATCGGCACGTATCCGCGTGGATAACACCGACAATACTTATCAGCAAAAAGCTATACGCAAGTACGATCTCTACACTGACCGAAGGTAGTACCCAGGGACATTACACCATTCAAAAGGTGAACGAGACACAAACGTATGCCGACTTCATGGTGAATATCAATAAACGCATTGACGACTTCACGGTAGTAGTCAATGCCGGTACTTCATTGAGCGACAACTCCAGTGATTTACTGGGTTACGGTGGTCCGATTCGCGACACGGGAGTGCCCAACGTATTCAATGTATTTGATTTGGACAACGCCAAGAAACGGGCAACACAGGAGGGTTCGGAAGAAATGACGCAGTCTATTTTTGCCAGTGCGGAAATAGGATGGAAAAGCATGCTGTACCTGACGTTGACCGGACGTAACGACTGGGCTTCCAGTTGAAAGGCTCGAATCCTACTTCTTTCTTCTATCCATCGGTAGGTCTTTCGGCAGTAATCAGCGAAATGGTGACATTACCCAAAGCGATTGATTACCTGAAAGTACGCGGATCATTCAGTTCTGTGGGTACCCCCCCTACCCGCGTTTTCTGGTACAACCGACTTACAGCTATGACCCTACCAAAACAGGACTGGAACGCCAAAACCCATTATCCTATCGGCAAACTGAAACCGGAACGTACCGACTCTTGGGAAATAGGTGTGGACGGAACTTTCTTCAAAGGATTTCAAAGTCAGTGGTTCATTCTACTATGCCAATACCTATAACCAGACATTCGACCCGAAAATCACCGTATCTTCCGGCTATTCCACTCTTTATGTGCAAACCGGTTATGTACGCAATCTCGGTGTCGAGGGGCTACTCTTTACGGACATACATGGCGCGACTTCGGATGGAACAGTAATTTCACTTTCTCCTAATAAAAACAAAATTGCGGAGTTGGTTAAGGACTATGTGCATCCCGAAACCGGAGAAATCGTCAACAAAGACCGCCTTGAACTAAAAGGACTGGGATATACCAAATTTATCCTGAAAGAAGGAGGCGCACTGGGAGACCTGTACACGAATGCCGACTTCATACGTGACGATAAAGGATATATCCAGATAGACAAAAAATGGGGATGTCGCCAAAACGGATAATCTACCTGACATCAAATTAGGCAGCGTATTTCCTAAAGCAAACCTGGCATGGAACAACAGCTTTTCTTACAAAGGTATTTATGCGGGATTCCAATTAAGTGCCCGCCTGGGAGGTATTGTTTATTCAGCCACACAGGCTGCTCTCGACCAATATGGCGTATCCGGAAGCATCTGCTGCCGCCCGTGACCGTGGCGGAGTACTCGTCAACGGACGTAGCTGGGTGAACGCACAGCAGTATTACGAGATTGTAGCTACCTCAAGCGGGCTGCCGCAATATTATACGTATAGTGCCACAAATCTGCGTTTGCAGGAAGCGCACATCGGATACACCATCCCCCGCAAATGGTTGGGTAATATCTGCGACATCAACGTCTCTGTAGTGGGACGTAACCTGTGGATGATTTATTGCAAAGCACCTTTCGACCCGGAAGCGATTGCTACAACAAACAATTTCTATCAGGGAATCGACTACTTCATGATGCCCAGTACACGCAATTTTGGTTTTAATGTAAAGATTAACTTCTAAAACTATGAATACTCAAATGAAAGAATACAGAAAAGCAACCCTCCGACTGGCATACCTGCTAACGCTGATGCTATGGACGGGAAGTTGTATCGATATGGATATCAATCGTAATCCTTACGAGACAACGCAGGATGAACTGATGCGCGAAAACCATATCATCGGCTCGTCTCTAAAGAGCATGGAAGCATTGGTGGTCCCCACACAAGAGCATCTTTATCAATTTGTGGAAGCGATGTGCGGAGGAGCCTACGGGCGTTATTTTGGAGAGACGCGTGTGGGTTGGACTGAAAAATACTCGACTTATAATCCCAAATCGGACTGGCTGAAGGCTTCGTTCTCCGATCTATCTCCGGAAATGTATCCTTCCTACCGGGATATTATCAACCGTACCAATGACCCCGTCGCACTGGCATTCGCCAAGATTCTGCGAGTCGCTATCATGCACCGGTCTACGGATATGTTCGGGCCGATTCCCTATACCAAAGTATTGGGAGATAAAACGGAAGGTAACGGCCTTGAGTGCTCCTTATGATTCTCAAGAGGAGGTTTATGTGGCTATGTTCAAGGAATTGGAAGAAGCAGATGAAGCTCTGAAAGAGAATCTCGGTCTAAGTGCGGAAGGGATTTAAGAAACTGGATAATCTTTATTATGGAGATGTGCGGAAATGGTATAAATACCTTCACTCGTTACAGCTTCGCATAGCCATGCGTATCGTTTATGTGAAACCGGAACTGGCCAGGAAATAGCCGAGAAAGCCGTAGCCGCAGGTGTGATAGAGAACAATGAGGACAACGCGCAACTGCATGTGGAGGAGAATCGTTCGGCTCTCTGTTTCAATGATTGGAAGGATTACCGGATAGCTGCGGAAATCGTTTCCTATATGCAGGGATATAACGATCCGCGTTTGGAAAAATACTTCACCCAGGGAAAGTATCAGGATGATACCGATTACTATGGGCTACGCATTGGTATTCTTCCTTCCAAAGTGACGGACGACGAGTTGATACAAACCTATTCCAACCGTTTGATGACTGCCAATGATACGTATATGTGGATGACTGCCGCCGAGGTCACGTTCCTTCGCGCCGAAGGTGCCCTGCGGGGATGGGCAATGAGCGGAGATGCCCAACAGCTATATGAGAAGGCGATCACCCTTTCCTTTGAGCAATGGGGCGCAAGCGGAGCAAGCGGATACTCCCAGAATAAAACATTGGTGCCAGGGGCTTACAAAGACCCGAGAGGTACATACAGCGCCCAATCTCCGAGCAGCATCACCATTGCCTGGAACGAGGACAAGGAGAATACCCGTTTCGAAGAAAAACCTGGAACGTATCATTACTCAAAAATGGATTGCCATGTTTCCTCTGGGCATTGAAGCCTGGTGCGAACATCGCCGCACAGGGTATCCTAAATTCCTTCCGATAATGGACAACAAGGGAGTGGGAATCACTAACCTGACACTGGGAATACGACGTCTCTCCTATCCTGCTGAAGAATATCAGCTGAATGCGGAAAAATATGCTCGGTGCCCTGCGAAAGCTCAATGGAGAAGATAACGGCGCTACCCGCTTATGGTGGGACTGCAATCCGAATGTAAAATAATGTGGAACTTAAACCCAAGGATACAATGAAACAGAATTCATTCATAAGTGTCATATTGACCATAGCCTGCTCACTGATGTTCGTTGCCTGTAGCGACTGGACAGAACCGACACCGGTTGATTACAACCCTATATTTCCCGACGAACAAGACCCCAGCTTGCATGAAAAATACGAGCAAAGTCTGAAAGAATACAAAAACCGGAAGCATACGTTAATGTTAATACGTTTTGCCAACAATCCGGGTACGACATTGGGCGAACAGGATTTCTTGCGTTCCTTGCCCGATAGCGTAGATTTTGTGGTGCTGACCAACGCTGATAATCTGTCCGTTTATGATAAGGAAGACATATCCAAACTCAAACGGACCGGCACCAAATTTCTCTATTACAAGAATTTATCCGAATTCTACGACCAATGCGAAGAGACAGAAAACCTGGAAGAATTCAAAACGAAAATGAATGCGGCATTGAAAAACGGGGAGAGTGATGAATTTGACGGTTATTATGTGCAGTTTGGTCGTGCCGGAAGTATGATGCATGTCGATTTCTTCAATGAGGTAACGACGGCTATCCGGGAAAAACTTGCCGCTATCGGCGGTCCGAAAGCTAATAATGGAAAGTTGGTTTTCTTTGATGGCATCGTCACATTTACAGTGGATTATAGCGGAAGATACGAAGAGCCGTTCATCGATTTGGTAGACTATTTCGTGGATGGGCAAATTGTGTTGCTTGAAAGCTCACTCGAAATAAAACTGAATATGAGCCAACCTGTAGGTTTCTATGGGAAAATGCCCAAAGAGAAAGTGATAACGACAGCCACTCCTCCGACCGATGACGGTAAAACCGGTATCATCAGCCGGGAAGATTTGGATGTTATACAAACCTCGGAAGGGATGGCCTACATCATCAATCATTTCATCACAGGACTGGGTAACAATGGTCCGCTGGCAGGAGTTTCTATCTACAATGCCAATGAAGATTATCTCGCCACCGATGGGGTGACTAACTACCGCCGTATACGTGATGCTATCCAAAAACTGAACCCATCACCGATTAATTAATGAAAGGAGGAACTATGAAACGATATAAAATAATCATCTCTCTGGCTGCAATCATCTGCGGACTGATGATTGCCTGTGACAATACGGATTACAGCAATAAAGCACCATTCGACAACATGGTCTATATCAAGGAAGCCAGTAACAGCAATTCAGAAAGAGTGACTTTCCGAAATACGCTGAATGAACAGAAACGTGCCTTCAGCGCCAAGTTGACTTACCCGGCAGGAAAAGACATCGTAGTGAAGCTGAAAGCGGATCCCGGACTGATAAACGAATTCAATGCCCGGCACGGGACTGATTATGGAATGCTGGATAGTAAATATTATAGCCTGTCGAACAGCGAACTGATTATCAAAGCCGAAAAGAGTGAATCATTGATTGATACGATCTATTTTAATAACCTGTTAGATCTGGAGATTGATAAAACTTATCTGGTTCCGCTCACCATCTCTGAAACGTCGGGTGGCGTTCATCTATTGAACGGTTCGAAAACATTGTTCTATCTGGTGCGCCGTTCAAGCGCTATCACGGTAGCCGCCAACCTGAAAGACAATTATCTGGAAGTGCCTACTTTCCTCGACGAAGAGAAAAATGCCTGTCTGAAAGAATTAGGTCAGATTACCATGGAAGCACTGGTCTATGTAGAGGACTTTACATACAGCGGACCAAGCAATACGGCCGGTGCATCGGATATCAGTACGATCATGGGAGTAGAACAGCATTTCTTAATGCGTATAGGTGATACAAGTTTCCCACGCCAACAGTTGCAGATGCAGGGACCGGACGGAGTCAAATTCCCCGCCGCCGACAGGGCTAAGTCACTGAATGCAATGACATGGTATCATATAGCGCTGGTGTACAACGCCAAGGAACATTTTTATTGCCTATTATGTGAACGGACAACTGCAAAAAGTCAGGATATCTCTTATGGAAAAGGAGCTACTGTGGATATCTGTGGAACGCCGGATTGCGAATTCCAGATAGGACGCTCTTATGAAGATGAGCTACGGCAACTCAACGGTAACATCGCAGAGATACGTATCTGGAACACTTGCCGTACGAAAGAGGAAATCTGGACGAATATGTATAAAGTGGAAGATCCTGAAAACGAAGAAAGCCTGCTTGCTTACTGGAAATTTAATGAAGGTGAGGGAAACATTGTCAAGGACCATTCGAAACACGGATTCGATGCAGTATCTGCCGAACCTCTTGTGTGGCCGACGGGAATCGAAATTCCACAAATCAACAAGTAATCATTCACTTTAAAAGATAACCATGGACATGAAAAAGAAATATAAACTTCAAAAATGTTCTCTGCATGGCTGCCATTACATTAGTAACCGGCATGCTAGGGAGGCTGCGAAGATAATTCCATTGCCACTCCCGTAGGTAAATTACCTAACGAGACGGCTTTAGACAATAACTTTGGCATGCTAAAATGTGATATGACAACCAAGTGACCAAATCACCATGACCAATACCAAGACTCCCGATTTTGCATTCTTCTACCAAACGGTGAAGCCGGTGGCACAGGACACCCGAATCACAATGAAAATCGACCTCGACTTAGTAGACAAATACAATGAAGAACACGGTACGGAATACCGGAAAATGTCTACTATCAGCATTGAGGGCATCAGTAACGATGGTGCAATGACTATTAAGGCAGGAGATACAATGTCGGATACTATCATGGTACGCCTGAATCCGCTAGGCACATTGCATGATTATTCTTTGCTCCCTATTACCGTAGAACTACCGGAAGAAAGCGGAATTCGTCCGTCACGGGATAGTAATGAAATCTATTACAAGATTTATTATAAACGCTCTACTTATCCGTGGTTGAGCCCGATGAAGGCTGATATGAAAAAGTACAAGATGGTAGGGTTTATTGATGGCGAAAAAGTCAACGCCTCCATTGCCAAAGAATTTATCATGGTATTATATGATAATGAAACATTCGGTCCCGGACATTACGAGTTATGGGAAACGTCGTGGTATGCCTATTTATATGACATCATTAATGTGAATGCCGCAACACTGGGATATGCGAATGGAAAAGTGACTCTGAACCAATCAGCCAATTTCAAAAAGCAGTTAAGCAATATGTCGTCACTCTCCAGCTATGGTATAAAGCGTTGCGTCACCCTTAAAGCAGAAGGGACCGGCTTGGGATTCTGCAACCTGACAGATGAGCAGATTACAGCCTTTGTAGCGGAAGTCAAGAAGCTCGCCAACTACCGTGTAGATGGCATTAATCTCATGGACGAAGGTGCCGAATATGGTATAAACGGACATCCGGCTGCCAATGCGACCTCGTATCCGAAGCTCATCAAAGCACTACGGGAATCTTTAGGCAAGACCAAACTGATTACAGTTACCATAACGGGTGATCCGGCCGGTTCACTAGCCTCCGAGGCTGCGGGTATCAGAGCAGGTGAATATATTGATTATGCCTGGACATGGGTAAATACCAAAATTATGAATCCATGGGAGGATAGCTCGATTGAAAAACCAATAGCAGGACTGGACAAATCTCAATATGGCGGTTTCAGCACCGACGAATATACGTTCGATTATGAAAATGACGAATCGTATCCGGAAACGTTACGAGAAAAGTTATATGACAAAGGTCTTGGCAAACTTTACATAATGCGTAATATCCCTTTCTGGTCGGACGCACTGGAAGCAACACCATATCATGCTAACATAAATGCAGGGGCAGCAGCCTTTTATAGAGTGGAAGGAGGCCATAAATATGAACCGGACATCAACTATTTGCATAATGGTAAATACAAGGATATGAAAGGGGATAAAAACTATTACGAGATGTAGAATTATCAATTAAACAGGGGGGGAAAAACAAATCCTTTCCTTACTAACAGGAGCTTATGCGCCTATTATCAGTAAAATAATATAACCGGAATTTTAACCATCTATTTGGTTAAAGTTCCGGTTTCACTATTTCCACCAAATATCATCAATTAAAATAATACAAAAACACAACACTTATCACCTACAAAACAACACCAAACAATAACAATACACCATTTGCCAATAACTCATCATTTATTTATTATACCAAATCATTACTTTTACTCCGCAAAAACAAACTATATTTCAATAAAGAAAAAATATGTTTACTTTACCTTAGAATTACATATGAAAAAAGCATATTGTGATACTGATAGCCCCAAAAGATTACAGTATCAAATACAAGATACGCCCACCACCGTCAAAGAATCTCTATTTAGTATTATATATTCAGAAAAAATGATCTATTAATTATTGTCACTTGGAGGAAATAGATATTCCTTAAAGAATGATTCAAGACGTAAGGATTTAAATCTGCATACGGAACTCGCTTTCTTAATATTGACCTTCAAAGAACAAATAATTTTGAGATTAGACTGTTTGAGTTTAGTAATGCCCTAAATCACACTCGTTGTGCATTTTCTCATCCCCCTCAACTAAAAAAGGAATAGAGGTATACAGTCCAAGTGACTTCAACAAAAAATAAATATGAAATACTTAATGATAACGTCACTATTTGTCTCTATTATAGATGCAAATATCTTTCACCAGTCTCACTTCTTCTTACTACTTACAGCCGGAGGAATTTCATTATATTGGCTCTTATCTCATTTTCTTACCCTCCATAAGGAAATCAAAAAATCTTAAAAAAGAAGAGCACCAATATTTCATGGATTCTTTTCAAAGCATTCGCAACCCTATCACACTCGTTCATACCCTCTAAGAGCTGCTTGTGATGATAGTTGCCCCTGAAGACATAAAGAAAATGTTATCACTAGTCATTCGTAATATAGACTGTCTTGCTGAACACCTAACCAAATTAATGAATCTGCGACATCTGCTTATCTACTCCAAACAGATGGATATTGCCGAATATGAACTGGGAAACTTCATTAATAACAGAGTCCATTCATTGAAAAATTTCGCTACGGACAAGCGGATTAAGTTAGAAATAAAAACAGAGTTTAATTATGCCAGCGTTTGGTTCGATCAAAGTAAAATCTCTCCCATCATTGATAAATTCATAAAAAAACGCAATAGAACATTCGAAACCTGAAGATAAAAGGATTATCTTTTTCAATTTCTTCTAATTCCGAACACTGGGAACTTAAAACGTTCGATGCCAACAAGGGCAAATTGCTAACATGTTATAGGCGCCAAAAAGTATCACTTGATTAAACCTAAACATAAATCAGAGTTCAAATATGCATTTGCCAAAAGTGTACTCTGCAAAAATTAATGAAACTATGTGATGGGAATATTCTTATCAATCATTCAACCCACACTGTCTCACTAAGATTTCCTACAACAAATTCAGAAAAGAAAGGTATCCGGATATAATATCATACACTCCGCAAAAAAGTCGGAAGAAAGAAAGACTGATACTTCATTGGGTAAGATTGCTCATAAAAAAGAAGTTCAATCAAGCCTACTGTTGTTCTCGCGACAGTAATGAAGAATTCAAATCTTATTTGGAAGAATGTTTATCAAAGGATTTTGATGTGAAAAAGTTTCGGGAATGGCTCTGAAGCTTTAGAATGTATAAAAGAGAAATATCCTGATTTAGTGATTTGCGACCTTATGCTGCATGGAATGTATGGCTATGAACTGTCATCAAGACTAAAGACATCAGGAGAAACATCCGTTATTCCTATCATCCTTTACGGTTCACGTATAGATATAGGACAACGCAACAAAAGAGAAAGTTCTCTGGCCGACATCTTTTTATATGTGCCTTTCCACATCGAAGATTTAAAGATAGAAATGAATGTACTTATCAAAAAAACAACCGTTCTCTAAGAAGATCATTCTTGCAGACAGTTTCGGAAAGCAGTTCTTGGAAAAGGAAGAAGAGAAAGTTTTAGATGATAGTAATTACACATTCATCAATCAAGTAAAAAGAATTTATTCTAAAAAATATAGATAAGGAAAAAATCTGACGATAGATGAAATTGCCTCTGAACTGTATATGAGCAGAACTGCTTTCTTTAATAAATGGAAAGCACTGACGGGAGAAGCACCGAAGTATTTTATTTATCGTATTCGTATGGAAAAAAGCACGTGAGTTATTGGAGAGTGGAAAAATACTCTGTCCAGGTTATTCCTGAAATGATTGGATTGAAAAATCTTAAGAATTTCCGCCATAAAATACAAAGAGTATTTCGGGATAACTCCAAAAGTCCATTACGAAAAAGCTATAAAATAAAAAGAATATTTTATAATTGAAGATACCATGAACAGGGATCTTCATGGCAATACTCATATAAAAAATATTCTATTTTTATTTCCTTATGCAGTATTTCACAAGTACCGGCATTTACTTTATGTACGTACACCTTAATTTTGAAATTAATAATCTAATTTAAAACAGTATGAAAATTATAACTGAAATAAAAAAAAGCTTTGTTGTTTTTAATCGTTTTGCTTTCTTAGTAATGTCATTAGGCCTGATAGCCACTTTTTTACTGCATGTAGTAGTGATAACGATTCAGATATTCCCGTATATTCACTTAAAGATGTGGATGGAAATTATTCCGGTAATATGCTGACAGAAACTGCTCCATCCGTCAATCCACAAAACTATTCCTCCAAAGAAGAACAGCCGCAAGGAGCCACAGTTACCGCTGAAGTAAAAAGACAATCAGATTATGATAAAAAACTTCCGGTAGATGATCTGATTAAAAAGTATTGTCGGTGAAGAAATTGGCGAAATTATCATTGAGACTTTGGGTGATATCAATTACAACATTCCTTATACTGCAGCCTTTAATGATGATAGCAAAGGCTCCATTCTACTTCAATTAAAACCTGAACCTTTGGAAATAAAATACACGATCCCTACCCAAGTACAAACAGAGGGAGAGGAAGCTCCTCAAATTACTGTAAAAGTAACTATAGAAGCGGAAGAAAAGGGTCAATATACATATAAAGATAAAAAACTCACCTTTGTAATCAAAGCCACCCAAGTGGAAGTAGAAGGAGAGCCGCTTGAAAACTTTTCGGTTACCACATTCAGTTTCGACATGGTCAAAAAAGTAACTGATCGGATAAACTTTCCCAACGTATTTTCATTATGATGGGAATTACCTCCAAAAAGAGTATGCCTGCACACAGCGCGCATACTCTTTTTTTATACCTTTGTGAAATAACCAACGATATGAAAAATGACTACAACTGAAAATATCCGGAAAGAATTACAAACATTAGCAGATTCCAAATATCAGGAATTTCATTCTTCCCTCCTCCCGGGAGCAAACAACATTCTCGGCGTACGCATCCCCAACTGCGGACAATGGCCAAAGGAAATAATCAAGAAAGATGATTGGCGTCCATTTGTCGAAACAGCAAATACCAATTATTATGAAGAAACAATGCTTCAGGGAATGATTATCGGACTGGCAAAAATGGAACTTGAAGAACAAATGAAATACGTAACGATGTTCATTCCCCGTATAGATAATTGGGCTGTATGCGACATATTCTGCAGTGAACTGAAAACTTCTGTGAAAAAAGGGAAAAAGAAAACGTATGGCAATTTATCCAACCCTATCTGAAATCATCTAAAGAATTTGAAATACGTTTCGGAATTGTGATGCTATTCCATTATGTAGATGACGCGCATATCGATTCGTTACTGAAATATGCCGACTCATTCAATCATGATGCATATTACGCACGCATGGCTATGGCATGGATGATATCATTGTGTTTTATCAAATTTCCCCAAAAAGACAATGGAGTATCTGAAACATAGCACACTGGATAACTGGACTTACAACAAGGCACTGCAAAAAACAATTGAGTCATTCCGGGTAGATAAGGACACCAAGGACATTCTCCGAGAAATGAAAAAGACGATAAATACCAAGCACGGCGAACATCCTGCCATCAGCATTCTGTTCACCGTGCTTCTTATTTCTTACCGTAGATACCGCTTTTATTTTCCACCTAATTTATTTTTTGTTTGCAATCCGGAGAAACACTAATTCCTCCTGACCTTTTTCCTTCTGCTTCTACGTCTTTGTTGTTTCTGACGGTTGTATCGCTGCCACCTCTTATAAATCATCCAACCACTCATCAAAGCAACAACAATAAAGATAAGAATAGTAATGCCCACCCCTAAATTATCCCCCTTGATACGTGACCAAATATCAAGAACTTCTTTCGTCTTATCTCCGAAGTCACGAATCATAGCACACCGTTCCACTACTTTACGATCCGGATATTGAATCTTGTCTATCTGAATACTGTCCGCACCCGGTCCGAAAAAGTAACTCAAATCAGCATAATAATCAAGGGTAGTATCTACCTTCTCTTCCAGTATTTCAGGAGTAGCTATCGAACTTACATATCCACAAAAATCCATGTTTCTCAGGGCTATGTCCGGACGACACATAAAGTTTATAAAATAACTGGCCGCTTGCGGATTCCTTGCATATTTCGGAATCACCCAACCGTCATACCAGATATTACTACCTTCATCGGGAACTTCATAGTCTAAGTCCACTCCTACCGCATTGGCTTCCTCAATTGCCCAGATTGCATCGCCGCTCCAAGTCATATTCAGCCAAGCTTTATTCTTCGTCATCATCTCCTTGCCGAAGTCAGCTTCCCATCCTGCAATGTTCGGTTTCAAAGGGCTTTCAGATATTTTTCAGCAAGTTCCATGGCACGTGGAGAATAGTCGTTCATCAACTCTTCCACTGTTACCGTTCCCGTTCCCTCCTTCAGTTCCTTTGGCATGCGCATAAATCACGGCTGTTCCGTAAGCATCGCGATAACTATCCTTCATCAGTATTTTTCCGGCATGTTTCTTATTCCAAAGACAATCCCAGGACAGGGCTCCGAATCGGGCACATAAGCCCGATTATAAAGGAGTCCCGCAGTTCCCCACATATAGCATACCGCATAGCGGCTGGCTTCTTCACCCGGCTGACTCAATTTATTGATCTGCTTACGAATAAATGGAGACACATTATTCATGTAATTGGGAGAATACGCGAAGTTCGTGTCAATAGGTAGCAACAAATGCTTCTTCAACATACGTTCGATGATATACTCCGAAGGACAGACCACATCAAAATCTTCATGTCCCTTTTCAATCTTCGTCAGCATAATCTCGTTGATATCGAATGTCTGGTAAACAATACGGATATTCTCACCGGTTTGCTCCTTATAATACGTCTGGAAATCTTCGAGCACACCATCCCCGATATAATCCGCCCAGTTGTAGATTTTAAGGACCCGCTCACGCGGTTCACCGGAATTGTAGCAACCGGTCAAAGTCAGTAAAAACAGGATAACAGGAATTATTCTTTTCATATTATTTACGTAGCACATTTTAGTAGTCTATTAATCTTTTTTCTTCGTTTTTCCTGCCCGGTAATTGATTACAACCAATAACGCCCAGTACCACGACAAAAATAATAGCGGAAAGCGGGCGAAGCTCCGGCGTTAAACCACCCTTACGGGCATCAGCATAGATATAAGTAGAAAGTGTTTCCAAGCCTTGGTTACCGATAGTAAATACAGTGACGGCAAAATCATCGATAGAGAGCGTCAGAGCAAGCATAAAACCGCTGATCATTCCCGGACGAATCTCCGGAATGATCACTTTCCGCAATGCCTGCATAGGAGTGGCTCCTAAGTCGAGGGCAGCTTCATAAATATTCGGATTCATCTGCTTCAAACGGGGCAATACACTTAATACAACGTACGGGGTACAGAAAGTAATATGACAATCACAACTGTCGTGTAGCCTTGTGTGATCCCCAGCGATACAAACAAAAGGAAAAGCGATATACCGGTGATAATATCACCGTTCAGAATAGGAATACTGTTCACAAATCCGATCGCTTTGCGCGAACGTGACTTTAGATTGAATATGCCGATAGCAGCCATGACTACCTAATAAAGTAGATGCCGTTGCAGCCAGCAGAGCAATAGTAATCGTGTTAATCAATGCATTCATCAAAGAATGATGCGTGCCTGTAGTGAAAACGAAGTATAAAGTCTTGTGGAGAATCCGGTCCAGTTGCCTAATACTTTGGCTTCGGTAAAGGAATAGATCACAATAATCACAATAGGGGAATACAGCAAGAGTAGCAATATCCACAAGTAAGCCTGCGCAAATATTTTCTTTACCATAGCCCGCCTCCTTCGTTCGAATTGTCCTTATCGTCTGTGCTAAACAAAGAAGTAGCAGCAATCAGCAGCAACATGATAAGCGAAAGTGCCGCTCCATAGTTCCACATGCTGTTATTGATATTTTCCTGAATCGTAGTACCAAACAGTTTGATGTTATTCATCGTCAGCAACTCGGCAATGGCAAATGTCGATATAGTCGGCATGAACACCATCATAATTCCACTCATCACACCCGGCATGGAAAGCGGAAGGACTGCTTTCAGAAAGACTTGCACCGGATTGGCTCCCAAGTCCTGTGCAGCTTCGATATAACTATGATCCATCTTCTGCAAGGTATTATAAATGGGATAGATCATAAAAGGAATAAAGTTGTAGACCATACCGAATATCAACGCCCCTTCTCCCAGCGGAACGCTGAAGAAATCGAACAAGGCGACAGTGGCAAGGGTACGCACCAGTATATTCACCCACATAGGCAGGATAAACAGTACAACCATCGTTTTGGAACGGTTCAACTTGCTGTTGCTTAATATCCAGGCTGCAGGATAACCCAGTAAAATACAAACAAGGGTGGTAATGATAGCAATACCGATAGAATATACAAAGGTATTGATTGCTTCGGGATGTTCGAAGAACTTCTGAAAATTGGCGAGTGTCAAATGACCGCTATCATCGGTAAAGGCATATACGACAATTAAGAACAACGGTATAATCACAAAGATCGCCGAAAAAATAATGTAAGGAGGAGAGTCCAACTCTTACGTGATGACAAAAAGACTATAAACTTCTTATTCACTTCCTTTCCTGTTAATCGGTTATTTTAATTATACGAATGGCATCTGGAGGGATGGTAATACCTACACGGTCTCCGTCGTCCCATACATCGTTCGTATCTACAAATACATTCTCGTCCCAATCTGACAATACAGTCAGATGATAATGGTCGCCCTTGTAAAGGATGAATTTCACCTCACCTGTGAGCGTTCCGTCTTCTTCATTATCCTGAAGAATCACTTTTTCAAAGTCTATCTCCACTTTTACATTCGTATCGAAAGCTATTCCTTCCACCGGAACACATTCAAAGTTACAGCCCAGGAATTCCACATGAGTAGCATCCAGCAATTTTCCTTCGAATGTATTGCAAACACGCTCTTTCTTCATAATATGAATATCGAAAGGCTTCACCAACAGACCGACTTCAGCCCCTACTTCAAAATGATGGTAATCCTGCACCAAGAATTCATATCCGCCGCACAACACCGTCATTTCATAATGCACTCCTTTAAAAATAGAAGTCTCTACCACTCCTACTAACTGTGCCATTTCCGAAACGGGGAAAATATAAAGATCCTCCGGACGAATGACTACGTCCACCGGAACATTCTCGCCAAATCCTTCATCCACACATTCAAACTCCGTACCGCAAAAACGTACGAGTTTATCATGAATCATGGTACCGTTGAGGATATTGCTTTCTCCGATAAAGTCCGCAACAAAAAGCATTGATAGGTTCATTATAAATATCAATCGGCGTACCGATCTGCTGAATCTTTCCTTCACTCATCACGACAATCGTGTCACTTAACGTAAGTGCCTCCTCCTGATCGTGAGTGACGTACACAAACGTGATTCCCAAAGATTTATGCATTTCTTTGAGCTCCATTTGCATATCCTTACGCATTTTCAGATCGAGCGCTGCCAGCGGTTCATCCAACAACAACACTTCCGGCTCATTCACGATGGCGCGGGCAATAGCTACACGTTGTTGCTGACCACCGGAAAGAGAATCCACATCGCGGTATTCATAATCCGTCATGCCTACCATTTTCAAAGCAGCTTTCACCTTCTTCTCAATGGTCTGTTTCGGTGTTTTTTTCAGTTTCAGGCCGAAAGCGATATTATCATACACATTCAAGTGCGGGAACAAGGCATATTTCTGGAATACCGTATTCACCGGACGCTTATGGGGAGGAGTTTGTGTTATTTCCATCCCCGAAATTCGGATTTCGCCTTCCGAAGCTGTCTGAAAACCAGCAATGAGACGCAACAACGTGGTTTTACCGCAACCGGAAGGACCAAGTATAGTGACAAACTCGCCCTTTTTCACGTTCAGAGTCACATCATCCAATGCTGTTTTATCGCCAAAGTACTTCGATACATGGCTCACCTCAATGATGGATTTATCTTCTTGCATATTCATACTAAAGTTTGGGCTGCAAAGGTACACATTTCTGCGGTTTCCACCTACGTGTTAATCTAATATAACAGTGTTTTTCGATGCCCGACAGAAAAAAAATCTATCTTTGCATAAATATTTATTCACCAATTTTACAAAAGCATGAAAAAGTTTACTTATTTAGTTATTGCAACGGCAGCGTTAAGCATGGTAGCTTGTACTGGCGGAAACAAAGCCGGATACACTATTACAGGTACAGTAGAAGGTGCAAGCGATGGTGACACCGTTTATCTTCAGGAAGCTACTGGCAGAAATTTGACCAAACTAGATACAGCCGTTATCACCAAAGGTACTTTTTACCTTTGAAGGTACACAGGATTCTGTGGTAAACCGTTATGTCACTTGTGAAGTGAACGGAGAACCGTTGATGATCGACTTCTTCCTGGAAAACGGAAAAATCAACGTTGCCCTGACCAAGGATAATGACGCTGTTACCGGTACTCCCAACAACGATGCATACCAGGAAATCAGAGCTCAAATCAATGACATCAGCAAAAAAATGAATGCCATTTATGAGGCAATGGGTAATACATCTTTAAGTGATGAGCAGAAAGAGGCCAAACAAAAAGAAGGTGCACAGCTGGAAGAACAATATGATAAAGTAATCAAAGAAGGAGTACAGAAGAACATCACCAATCCGGTAGGTGTATTCTTGTTCAAACAGACGTTCTACAATAACTCTACTGAAGAGAATGCTGCTTTGTTGGAACAAATCCCGGCTAATTTCCAGAATGACGAAAACAATCGTAAGAATCAAAGAGATGACCGACAAGCAAAAAAGACTGCCGTAGGTACTCAATTTGTTGATTTCGAAATGCAGACTCCGGAAGGAAAGGCTGTGAAATTGTCTGATTATGTAGGCAAAGGAAAAGTGGTATTGGTTGACTTCTGGGCTAGCTGGTGTGGTCCTTGCCGTCGTGAAATGCCTAATCTTGTAGAAGCTTACGCTCAATACAAAGGCAAAAACTTCGAAATCGTTGGTGTATCGCTCGACCAGGACGGTGCCGCATGGAAAGAATCGATCAAAAAACTGACATGACTTGGCCGCAAATGTCCGACCTGAAATTCTGGCAAAGCGAAGGTGCACAGCTTTATGCAGTAAACAGCATTCCTCACACTGTATTGATCGACGGTAGCGGTAAGATTATTGCTCGCGGTCTGCACGGAGAAGAAACTTCAAGCTAAAATTGCAGAAGCTGTAAAATAACAAATCCAAAGAAAGGCTTTTTCCAAAGGCCTTGAAATTTATACAAGACTGTCTCAAATAGAAAATGAGACAGTCTTTTTTGTTTGCGAGACTTTACGCCTCACTCTCCAAACAGATAAAAAATTCAGCCCCTGTCATTCTCAAAGAATACAGGGGCTGAATATGTATGAAAGTGAGGGAAATATACTCCCCTACTTTTTACTCAAGCAATTAGATAAACCAACGTACGTAGCAGAAGTCCTGACGGTGTGGAAGTTCCGGATTCTTCGGGAACATACGGTAAGACACCTTGAAGCTACCGGCATTTGACAAGCTGTGTTTAACCTGGAATGTATACAAGTCGCCTTCTTTCTTGACTACACTGAACGGTTCTACAGAATAAACATGTTGTTTTCCGTCTGCAGTTGTGTGAAAGTAGTTACCAATTCAAGTCCCATAGCATCATTCAAGCCTTTCTCGTCGATCACGTAAGTAATAGTATATTCTTTTCCGCTTTCGATATCACCATTCTTCAGTTCTTCTACCTTGTCGCAAGATACGATTTCAATAGCATCCCATTTAGCAACCACATCTTCTTTCCAAGCTGCGATTTCTTTTGCTTTTGCATTATCGTTAGCAGCCAAAGTCTGGAAACGTTTTTGCCAGTTTGCAATAGAACTTGCTATAGTAATCATCCAACTGACGCTTCATTGTATAATGAGGAGCGATCTGTGCGATAGAATTCTTCACCACTTTGATCCAGCCTTCAGAATCATCCCTTCTTATTACGTGTGTGCATTCTTTGATGTC
>VOFK01000035.1_pt1 | contig 50000 bp, 62 predicted proteins | sample 5384121 | NCBI WGS metagenome assembly VOFK01 (sample SAMN12384730, study PRJNA508395) | human gut metagenome | isolation source: healthy gut J | host: Homo sapiens | reverse complement strand
TACTGGCTAAATCGAGAGATGATTTTCCGGCTATTCGTCAGGAGGCAGACCGCTTGCGGGCTATCTTTATGGCAGGGCATCCCAATTTCGATTTACTCTATCGCGGACAGCCTGATACTTATTTCGTAGCCGCGCAACGCTATTCCGCCAACAATCCTCCTGCTGTGAAAGAAGCAGTACGGCAATACATATTGACATTACTTGTCTTGTTGATTGTTCCTGCCGTCAACTTATCCGGACTTACTTTGTCACGCATGCGTAAGCGTATCTCCGAAATAGGAGTGCGAAAAGCCTTTGGTGCCCCCAGACGGGAGCTTATGATGCAGGTACTATCCGAAAAACATGCTTTATTCCCTGTTCGGAGGAATTCTCGGACTGGTATTAAGTTATGTCGCCGCTTTCCTTTTGGGAGGAATGCTTTTCTCCGTAGACTTTGTATCTAATGGGGTGGAAGATTTGCGGACCATGTGTGTCGACTTACTGTTCGATCCTACCGTATTCCTGCTGGCATTTCTGGCTTGCTTCCTACTCAATTTATTAAGTGCCGCCATTCCGGCATGGAGAGTAACTCGCACCAATATTGTGGATGCCATCAACGAAAGATAATTCTTCAACTCATCTAAATTCTAAAGAAAATGCAACTATTAAAACAAATATGGAACGAGCGCCGGTCAAACGGATGGTTGTGGTCAGAACTATTAATTGTTTTTGTGGTCCTGTGGTATGTGGTCGACTGGACGTATGTGACAGCGCGTACTTATTACGAACCGGTAGGATTTGATATTACCGATACGTATTATTTGGAGCTAAGCCTGAAAAACGACAAGAGTAATTCTTATCTTTCGAAAGAGCAAAAGAGTACATCTTTAGGACAAGATATTATCGAGTTGACCAATCGTCTCCGGAGATTGCCGGAAGTGGAGGCCGTTTCAATATCCAATAATGCGCGTCCCTATATCGGGGAGTAATTCCGGTAGTATGTTGCGTATCGATACATTGGTTAGTAGTCCGCTACGACGTTCGGTAACCCCCTGACTTTTTTCAGGTCTTTCGTTATCAAAGTGCTGATGGGCGTGGTTGGCAGCCATTGGTGCAAGCTTTAAAGAATGGTAATGTAGTAGTGGGTGAAAATTTCTGGCCTAAAGATTATAAAGGCGATCGTACGCTGTTGGGTAAAGAAATGGTCGATGTGGATGATTCTACGAAAGTGTACAAGATAGGGGGAGTTTCGAAGAAGGTGCGTTACAATGACTTTTGGCCTAACTACAGTGACCGGTATGTAGCCATTGAACTTACTGAAAAGATAATGGTCGAACTTGACGATGAACTTTATCCTTCGAGTGTAGAAGTTTGTCTGCGGGTGAAACCGGGGACTTCCAGAGACTTTGCGGAACATTTGATGAAATTATCCGCCAACCAGTTGAGTGTCGGTAACTTATTCATCCTGAAAGTGCATGATTATGAAGATCTGCGGAATGACTTCCAGCAAGGAAGTTATAATCAGGTACAGATACGTTTCTGGATGATGGGCTTCTTATTGCTTAATATCCTGTTGGGCATTGTCGGCACCTTCTGGTTCCGTACGCAGCACCGTCGTGCCGAGTCTGCGCTTCGTATAGCAGTCGGGGGCCAGCCGGATGCAGCTTTGGCAACGTTTAAATAAAAGAAGGATTGCTATTATTGACTCTGGCTGCTTTGCCTGCCGCCGTCATCTGTTATAATATCGGCCATCTGGAGTTGACTGAAGGGTATATGGAGTGGGGGAGTAGTGCGTTTTCTTATTACATTTGTCATAACCTATTTCCTGATGTCTTTAATGATTCTCGTTGGCATTTGGTTTCCTGCTCGTCAGGTAATCCGCATACAGCCTGCCGAAGCGCTGCGCGAAGAATAAAAAACTTGGGCTATCTATTTGTTTTCAATAGATTTAACGTATCTTTGTCGGCATAATATTGAAAACACCGCAGGCTTTAATTATATGAATCGACGCTACTATTGTATGCTTATCGTTCTGTTCTTTGCTGTTCTTACTCAGGCGGCGGCAGCGGAACGTACATTCAATATCCTTTTTATACAGTCTTACACCTCGCAGACTCCTTGGCATAGCGACCTTAATCAGGGGTTGGTCAAAGGATTTAAAGAAAGTGGCCTGAAGGTGAATATAACAACGGAATATCTTGATGCAGATTTTTGGGCATTCAATTCCGAGAAGGTAATCATGCGTCGTTTTTGTCAGCGTGCCCGCGACAGGCAGACAGATTTGATTGTAACAGCAAGTGATGAAGCTTTTTATACCCTTTTTGCATGTGGAGATTCGTTGCCTTTGCAGATACCGGTCGTGTTTTTCGGCATTAAGTATCCTGATATGGAGCTGATTGCTACTCATCCCAATGTTTGCGGGTTCACTGCCAATCCGGATTTTGATGTCATATTGCGTCAGGCGCAAAAGATATTTCCCCAGCGGAAAGAAGTGATATGTGTGATTGACAACAGCTTTTTTGAGTAACAAAGGCCTTGAAGATTTTGAAGAAGAGTGGAAAATCTTTCAAAAAGACAATCCGGATTATAGAATGAAAGTCTATAATACCCAAAATCATACAACGAGTCACATCATTGCTGCTATTTGTTACCCTCGTAACAGCTACGAACGTCTGGTTGGTTGCTCCTAAATGGTCGCCTTTCCTTTCATTTGTAGGTAAAAAACTCAAAAAGCTCCCGTCTTTTCCAGTCAGAATGTGGGGTTAACTAATGGCGTATTCTGTGCATACGATTCCGATAGTTATGCTTCAGCATTATCGGCAGCTCAAAGGGCTGCTTCGAGTCTTAAAAGGTACCTCTCCCCGGGATATAGGAGTGACGGAAATTACACAGGGATTCATCTTTGACTATAAACAGTTGGATTATTTTCATATTGACCCTGATAAAGTATCCTCTAGCGGAACCATCGTCAACGAACCGTATTGGGAAAAATATAAATACCTTTTTATACTGCTCTATCCGTCTATCCTGGCGTTGCTGATAGCTTCTATCGTGTGGCTGATGCGTGCCAACCGGCGTGAGTCCAAACGACGGATTCAGGCACAGACCCGTCTGCTGGTACAGAATAAACTGGTGGAACAGCGTAATGAGTTTGATAATGTATTTCATTCCATCCGTGATGGTGTGATAACGTATGATACCGATTTGCACATTCATTTCACAAACCGCTCCTTATTACAAATGCTGCATTTGCCGTATGAGTCAGGGGGCCGTTTTTATGAAGGAATGATGGCAGGCAGCATCTTCAAGATATATTATAACGGTCAGGATATTCTTCATTCTATGCTGAAGCAGGTAGCTTCAAAAGGAGAAAGTGTGAAGATACCCCAGGGAGCTTTCATGAAAGAAGTGCATAGTGATAAATACTTCCCGGTGTCGGGGGAAATAGTCCCGATCCGTTCAAAGGATACGATTACCGGTATGGCACTTTCCGCACGGAATATTTCGAATGAAGAAATGCAGAAGCGTTTCTTTGATATGGCAGTAGACGAAAGCTCCATATATCCGTGGCAGTTTGATATGGAAACCAACTGTTTTCATTTTCCCGCAAGGTTTCTTGAAACGTCTTGGATACGATGAATCGGTTACTACCATCTCCCGTGATGAAATGGATCGCACTATCCATCCTGATGATTTGAAGGAAATAAGACCGTTGTTTAATAGAGCATTGACCGGAGAAGATTCCAATACCCGTCTGAATTTCCGTCAGCGGAATGTCAATGGAGAGTATGAATGGTGGGAATATCGTTCTTCCGTAATCACGGGATTGACACAAGATTCATTGTACAATATATTAGGTGTTTGCCAGAGTATCCAGCGATATAAGACTGCCGAGCAGGAGATGAGAGAGGCTCGTGATAAAGCCCTCCAGGCTGACAAACTGAAATCGGCGTTCCTTGCCAACATGAGTCACGAGATTCGGACTCCGTTGAATGCGATTGTAGGTTTCTCCGATTTGCTAAGCGATACGAGTGGTTTTTACAAGCGAAGAGATTGCCCAGTTTATCGGAACCATTAATAAAAATTGCGGCCTGTTACTGGCTTTGATTAATGATATTCTTGATTTGTCACGTATCGAATCGGGAACCATGGAATTTATGTTCGCCGAGCATAACCTGCCGCTGTTATTAAAGACCGTCCATGATTCTCAACGCTTGAATATGCCACCGGGGAGTAGAACTGGTGTTGCGTATGCCCGAAAGTGATAAGAAATATCTCACGACAGATAATGTACGCTTGCAGCAAGTCGTGAATAATCTGATAAATAACGCTGCTAAATTTACGAGTAGCGGTTTCATTACTTTTGGCTATGAAGATGATGAGGTTCCCGGCTACACCCGCATCTTTGTGGAGGATACCGGAGTCGGTATTTCTGAAGAAGGTATCCGTCATATATTCGAACGATTCTATAAAGTCGATAATTTCACCCAAGGAGCAGGTTTGGGATTAAGTATTTGTCAGACCATCATCGAACGTCTGAATGGTACCATCTCCGTCACCTCCGAAGTAGGTAAAGGCACTCGTTTCACTGTGCGCCTTCCTAACTACTGCGAATAATCGAACGTTCACTTTTGGGCATAGTGTCCGAAAATGGACACTTTTCTTATTTTTCTAATCTGTTGATAATAAAAAAACTTTACTTTTTTGGCACATCGTTTGATTCTCTCATAGTGGAAAATACTGTGTATAATGAAAAAGAAAAGTATATTGTTTGCTCTTGCTGCCGTTTGCCTGCCGTTGTCAGTGTCGGCACAGAAGGAGAGGGAAATCACCTTGAATGAAGCTATCGCTATGGCGCGTGTGCAGTCTGTTGACGCTGCTGTTGCCTTGAATGAGTTAAAAACATCTTATTGGGAATATCGGACCTTCCGTGCCGATCTTCTTCCGGAAGTCAACTTGACCGGAACCCTGCCTAATTATAACAAATCGTATAGTTCCTATCAAAATTCGGACGGTTCTTACGGTTTCGTCCGTAATAACACATTGGGGCTTACCGGTGATCTTTCTATCGATCAAAATATCTGGCTTACCGGTGGTAAACTCTCGCTGACTTCCTCTCTCGACTATATCAAGCAATTGGGAGCCGGAGGAGACCGGCATTTTATGTCGGTTCCCTGTCACATTACAACTTACACAACCCATCTTTGGAGTCAATAATATAAAGTGGAACAGACGCATCGAACCGGTTCGTTATGCCGAAGCGAAAGCAGCTTTTATCACTGCTACCGAAGAAGTGACGATGCGTGCCATCACTTATTACTTTAATCTTTTGTTGGCAAAAGAAAATCTTGGCACGGCGAAACAGAACCAGACAAACGCCGACCACCTTTATGAAGTAGCCCTTGCCAAACGCAAAATGGGGCAGATTTCCGAGAATGAACTCTTGCAGTTGAAACTCTCCGCTTTGAATGCGAAAAAGCAGCATTGACGGAAGCAGAGAGTGATCTCAATGCCAAGATGTTCCAGCTCCGTGCTTTTTGGGAGTGGGAGAGGATGAAGTACTAAACCCGGTTCTTCCCGAAGCTGTGGATGGCCCGAGGATGGAGTACAATCAGGTGTTAAATAAAGCATTGGAACGTAATTCTTTTGCACAGAATATCCGTCGCCGCCAGTTGGAAGCCGATTATGAAGTAGCTACTGCACGCGGAAATTTGCGTAGTGTCGATTTGTTTGCAAGCGTAGGGTATACGGGTGAGAACCGGAATTTTCCGGCCGTTTACAGGAACTTGCAGGACAATCAGATTGTGCAGGTAGGCGTTAAGATTCCGATTCTCGATTGGGGAAAACGCCGTGGGAAAGTCCGGGTAGCCAAGAGTAACCGGGATGTAGTGCTTTCAAAAATTCGTCAGGAACAGATAAACTTCAACCAGGATATTTTTCTGTTGGTGGAGCATTTCAATAATCAGGCACAACAGTTGGACATAGCCAAAGAAGCCGATGCGATAGCCCAGCAACGATATAAAACAAGTATTGAAACTTTCCTGATAGGCAAAATTAATACCTTAGACCTGAATGATGCGCAGAACTCTAAAGATGAGGCAAGACAGAAACATATTTCCGAACTCTATTATTATTGGTATTACTATTATCAGATTCGCAGTCTGACGCTATGGGATTTTCGTACCAATACCGAACTTGAAGCTGATTTTGATGAAATTATCCGGCAATAGAAAGGGTAGGAAAAAGCTTTTGAATCTTATGGAGGAACTTGCTGTAAATAGTATTATTTTCTATTCCGTTCTTGCTTTTTACGAATTAATTTCGTATCTTAAGAGTTTTAATCCTTTCGGAGACAGGTGGTCATATTATAAAGTGACAATAGTCATCTTATACAGGGCAGACGCATTAAAAATTATTTTCCTGTAAAAGTTGTGACAAATATTTTTCATCCCATCCGGCTTTTAGTCTTTTCAGATTCATGCTTCCTTTTGTTGTTTTCTCATTCTTTAGTATGGTAAGTGCCATCTTTGTTGCCACCGAAAAGTTTCTGGCTGCATTTTTCACCTTTTTACTGTAGTCTTCTCGAAAGGTAACATCCAGTTGCCAATGAAGATTATTTTCAATAGACCAATGCTGCCTGATGGCAGATGCAATCTCCTCCGGTTTGGTATTATCAAGTGAAGTTACATAGTATCTGACCTCTTGAGTATATTCTCCTGTTGCTACTATTGTTCTCTCCGACTTTATCCCTACAATAGACTTCAACCCCACAAGTTTCTTCTTAAACATTTTCTCCATAATAGATCCATAACTGACTACAGTACATGTTCTTGTCTCAATCCTTCCATGTCCGGTGTTTTCCGACACATGCCTGGTGACTCTATTGATTATTTCATCTTTATCCTGATAATCGTCAATGATTTGTTTAGCTAGTTGATAATTTTTTTTCTTATTCTCCTTTATAGCTATAATATAATTTGCATCATGCTCAATAATGGTCTGGGTTATATCTTTCTGGCATCCCATCGCGTCTATTGTAACAATACAACCACTTAGTTCCAAAGAGTTAATTAACAATGGAATAGCTGTAATCTCATTGCTTTTATCATCTACTTTTACCTGACCTAAAGAAATTCCATTAGCGGCAGACCAGGCGGAAACCATCCATAATTTGAATCCTTCTTTTCCCGTAGTATGTTCTCCATCACATTGGCTTTGACCACGCATGAGCTTGCCATCTATAGCTACAACACCTTTCACCTCCTGACAGACTTGTTTTACCCAATTACGGAAGATCAACTCAAAATACTCGGGCTTTATTATACTGAAGAATCTATTAAAAGTATCATGACTAGGGATGAACTCCAGATCAGGTATGCGACTTTTTGAAAAAAGCAATTTTCGCATTGCCAAATTCCTCAATCTCATTTCAGGATTGGGCGCCACAAATTACAGCAGCAATGGATATATAGATAATAGTTTCCATTTTATGTACTTTTTTGCGATTCATCCTAGGATCTTCTATTTGTTTACAAAGGTCAATTATGCCAATTTTCATGTTAGTTTATGTTTTAATATATCTTATAAAGATAAGAAAAATAATCGACATAAACAAATGGTAATATAGTAATAACCAATAGTATAATAAAGAAACGGAAAAGGAGAATGTAGTAAAAAATATAATGCGTCTGCCCTGTCATCTTATAAGATGATATTTATCACTCTATAAGGTGACTATTGTCCCGTTATAACGGGATAATTACTGACTGCATAAACAATTATAAATTACTGTACTGAAAATCTTTATTTAGTGCAGTGGAAAATCTAAATACAATAATAAGAAAACAGCTTTATTACGTAACTTGTATTATTGAAGCGTGCATTCCGTGATTTATATATCAATCATTTGGTAGCAAACTATTTATTAGTAACTTTGGAGTGTGAGACAAAGTTGTTAATTGACTGGGTAAAACTCAAATATAACTATGATTCTGATAATTGATGACGACAGCGCAGTGCGTTCTTCGCTTAGCTTCATGTTGAAGCGGGCAGGATATGAAGCACAGACCGTTCCCGGTCCACGGGAAGCTATGGAAGTAGTACGTTCCGTAGCTCCGGATTTAATCCTGATGGATATGAACTTCACTCTTTCTACAACGGTGAGGAGAGGGTTTGACCCTACTCAAACAAGTAAAAAATATTCCGTCCCGAAGCACCGGTGATTTTGATGACCGCTTGGGGAAGTATCCAACTTGCCGTGCAAGGAATGCAGGCGGGAGCTTTTGATTTCATAACGAAGCCCTGGAATAATGCCGCCTTGTTGCAACGCATTGAAACGGCACTCCAACTTTCGGGCACTCCACAGGAACCAACGCAGGAACAGAGCGATTCTTTCGATCGCAGCCACATCATCGGACGTAGCCAGGGATTGATGGATGTGTTGAACACAATTGCCCGCATAGCAAAGACCAATGCCTCTGTCCTCATTACAGGGGAAAGCGGAACAGGTAAGTGAATTGATAGCCGAGGCCATTCATATCAACAGTCAGCGAGCCAAACATCCTTTTGTGAAAGTGAATCTTGGAGGTATCTCCCAAAGCCTGTTCGAAAGTGAAATGTTCGGGCACAAGAAAGGGAGCTTTTACCGATGCTTCCGCAGACCGTATCGGACGTTTCGAAATGGCAAACAAAGGGACGATTTTCCTGGATGAAATAGGTGATCTCGACCTTTCGTGCCAGGTGAAGTTACTGCGTGTATTGCAGGATCAGACATTTGAAGTGCTCGGCGACAGCCGTCCGCGCAAGACGGATATCCGGGTGGTATCAGCCACCAATGCCGATTTGCGCAAAATGGTAGGCGAACGTACTTTTCGTGAAGACCTCTTCTATCGTATCAATCTGATAACAGTCAAACTGCCGGCTTTGCGTGAACGTCGTGAGGATATTCCCTTGCTGGCACGTCATTTTGCCGACCGTCAGGCGGTAACCAACGGATTGCCCCGTACGGAGTTCTCTGCCGATGCCCTGCAATTCTTGAGCCGTTTGCCCTATCCGGGGAATATTCGTGAATTGAAGAACTTGGTGGAACGTACCATTTTGGTAAGTGGTAAACCGCTGCTTGATGCTTCCGATTTTGATGCGCAGTATATTCGCCACGATGACGCAAGAGTGACCGAAGGCGCAGCTCTGGTCGGTATGACTTTGGATGAAATAGAACGCCAGACCATTCTCCAGGCGTTGGACCGTTACAAAGGAAATTTGAGTCAGGTAGCTACGGCATTGGGTATCAGCCGTGCAGCACTCTATCGGCGTCTCGAAAATATAATATAACAATGTGATAAATTTAGGCACGTGCCTAATAATATTAAGATTAACCGTTAACCACAGATAACGTGCGTATAAAAGGATTCTTTTACATACTAGTCTTTCTGCTGCTGGCATTAGGTAGTGTATTGCTGTTCCTTTCCAGTCAACTGAATACAATCTTTTTCTACATAGGGGAGGGGCTGATACTTTTCATCCTCATTTATCTGACCTTTTTCTATCGTAAGATTGTGAAGCCGTTGAATACAATCGGAAGCGGTATGGAACTGTTGCGTGAGCAGGATTTCAGTAGCCGTCTTAGCCCTGTAGGTCAATATGAGGCCGATCGTGTGGTGAATATCTTCAACCGCATGATGGAACAGCTCAAGAATGAACGTCTCCGCCTGCGTGAACAGAATAATTTTCTTGATTTGCTGATTAAAGCTTCTCCGATGGGAGTGATTATAACTTCCCTTGATGAAGACCTTTCGGAATTGAATCCGATGGCTTTGAAAATGCTGGGTGTTCGTTTGGAAGACGTACAAGGCAAGAAGATGAAAGAGATCGATTCTCCGTTAGCGGTGGAATTGGCTAACCTCCCGAAAGGAGAGAAGGTAACCGTCCGTCTGAACGACTCGAATATCTACCGGTGTACTCATTCTTCTTTCATTGATCGTGGATTTCAGCATCCTTTCTACTTGGTAGAAACTCTCACCGACGAAGTGATGAAAGCGGAAAAGAAAGCATACGAGAAAGTGATTCGCATGATTGCCCACGAAGTGAACAACACGACTGCCGGCATTACTTCCACACTGGATACGGTAGAACAAGCCCTTTCCAGCGAAGAAGGAATGGAAGACCATCTGCGACGTGATGCGTGTATGTACCGACCGTTGTTTCTCGATGAGTCGTTTCATCACCCGTTTTGCCGATGTGGTGAAAATCCCCGAACCGACACTCTCTTCTGTCAATCTGAATGATTTGGTTTTCACCTGCAAGCGGTTTATGGAAGGAATGTGTAATGACCGTCGCATTACACTCCGCATGGAAATAGACGAAAGTCTGAAAGATGTGATGCTGGATGCCGCTTTGTTTGAGCAAGTACTCGTAAACATCATCAAAAATGCAGCGGAAAGCATTGAAGCCGATGGGGAAATAATAGTCCGCACCCTCGCTCCGGCCACCGTTGAAGTGATAGATAACGGTCAGGGGAATCAGCAAAGAAACAGAAGCTAAACTGTTCAGCCCCTTCTTCTCCACCAAACCGAACGGTCAGGGAATCGGGCTCATCTTTATTCGCGAAGTACTGATGCGTCATGGGTGCACATTCTCTTTGCGAACCTATGCCGACGGACTGACCCGATTTCGTATTACTTTCCCCTAATTGTGTCAAATAAGAACATTTCTTCCGTCAAATAGACCTTTTTTTGTCTTGAAATCACTCCTACCTTTGCCCCGCTCAATTCAATAGGATTTAAGGTATGAGATTAATGAAAAAGGCACATTGACGCTCTTTCTTTTATTGGCTATCAGTATTCCGCTCAGTGCGCAGTATGTGGTACAAAGGGGTGGTGACTGATTCTCTGACCAAAGAACCTTTGCCTTATGCATCTGTACGCTTAAAAGACACGACCGAAGGAACTACTACCGGAAGCGACGGACGCTTTTACTTCAAAACCCACCGCTCCGAAGCAGTGCTTGTAATCTCTGTAATCGGATATAATGACTATGTCCGCACCATTCGCCCTGCCCGTAATGCATCCTATATAAAGTAGCACTTTGCGCCTACCGAATACGCGCTTGGTGAAGTGGTAGTCAAACCCAAACGTGAGCACTACCGGAAGAAAGATAATCCCGCCGTAGAATTTGTCCGCCGTATGATTGAAAGCCGTGACAACTACTCTCCCTACGAGAAAGACTTCTGGCAACGCGAACGTTATGAAAAGACCACCTTTGCGTTGAATAACTTCGATGAAGAGAAACAGAAAAAATGGTTATATCGTAAATTTGATTTCCTGACGGAATATGTAGATACTTCTGCCGTTACCGGTAAACCGATTCTGACGGTATCAGCCCGTGAACTGCTTGCCACAGACTATTACCGGAAATCTCCCCGTTCCGAGAAGCAATGGGTGAAAGGACGCAAACAGGCCGGTGTCGATGAGTTTCTCTCTAAACAAAGGGATGCAGGCAGCCATCAATGAAGTCTTTAAAGACGTCGATATCTACGAAAACAACATTTCCCTGTTTACGAATAAGTTTGTCAGTCCCTTGTCCCGTATCGGCACAGGCTTTTATAAATATTACCTGATGGACACGTTGCAGATTGCCGGAGAGCTTTGTGCAGACCTCGCTTTCACCCTTTTAATTCCGAGTCTTTCGGTTTCAACGGACACCTGTATGTGACGCTCGACTCTACCTACTTTGTTAAACGTGCCGTATTCAACTTTCCCAAAAAGATAAACCTGAACTTTGTAGACTACATGTTGCTCGAACAGGAATTTAAGCGCGCTGAAGACGGCACACGCCTGCTCGATCATGAAAAAGTATCACTGTTGAGTTTAAACTGACCGAAGGACAGGACGGTATTTTTGCCCGCCGGGTAGCGGATTACAGCAACTACACCTTTACGCCGACTGCTGAAGCCGACAAAGCCTTCACCAAACCCGAACGTATTATTGAAGAGACGGAAGCCCTGTCGCGTCCCGAAACATTCTGGGCGGAGAATCGTCCGCAAGCCGCCATCTCCCAGCAGGAAAAACTCGGTAGACCGCCTGATGACACAATTACGCAGTTATCCGGTGTATTACTGGACGGAGAAAGTGCTTTCCATTCTCTTTACGGGATATATTCCTACCTCCAAAGAAGCGCCGCTTTTCTATATCGGCCCGATGAATGCCACTATCAGCGGTAACACATTGGAAGGTCCCCGTATCCGTGCCGGAGGTATGACGACCGCATGGCTTAATCCCCATCTGTTTGGCAAAGGATATATTGCTTACGGATTTAAAGATGAAAGAGTAAAAGGGTTGGCGGAAATTGAATACTCATTCAAGAAGAAGAAAAAGAATATGCCAACGAGTTCCCCATTCATTCGTTGAAATTGCGTTACGAATCAGATGTGAACCAGTACGGACAAAATTACCTGTATACAAGCAAAGACAATGTGTTTCTGGCCTTGAAACGTGAGAAGGACGACCGTATCGGCTATTTCCGGCAGGCGGAGATGACCTATACCAATGAGTTTTATTCCGGCTTTTCTTTCCAGTTGACAGCGCGTACACGGAAAGATGAGTCCTCCTACCTGATTCCTTTTTTAAAGAAAGAAGGAGATACCTACACCCCGGTAAAAGATTTCTCTGTCAGTGCCGCAGAGTTGAAGTTGCGTTATGCTCCGAACGAGAAATTCTTCCAGACCCAATGGAACCGTTTTCCCGTATCGTTGGATGCACCGGTGTTTACCTTGTCTCATACCATTGCCGGAAAAGGAGTGTTGGGCAGCGATTACACTTACAATCATACCGAAGCCGGTATTCAGAAACGCTTCTGGTTTTCCGCGTTCGGCTATACGGACGTTATACTAAAAGCAGGTAAAGTGTGGGATAAAGTACCTTTTCCGTTGCTTATCATGCCTAATGCCAACCTTTCTTATACCATCCAACCGGAATCTTACTCGTTGATGAATGCGATGGAGTTTATGAACGATGAATATTTCTCGTGGGATGTTACTTATTTCCTCAACGGATGGCTGTTCAACCGGGTACCGTTGTTGAAAAAACTTAAATGGAGGGAAATAGTTTCCTGTCGTGGATTATATGGACATTTGAGTGATAAAAACAACCCGGATATGACCGATGGTTTGTTCGCTTTTCCGATAGCAAACACACGAACAATGGGAAAAACACCTTATGTGGAGGCGGGTGTAGGTATTGAAAACATTTTCAAGGTGTTACGTTTGGACTATATCTGGAGGCTCACTTATCGTGATTCGCCCGGGATTGACAGATCAGGCTTGAGAATAAGTCTCCACATGACCTTTTAAAAGTTAAATCCTGCTAATTGCAATGTTTATATGACAAATAAAGACCGTATTAGTAATTAATTAATCTTATTTTTGCATCAATTTTAGTTTAATTTTAATAGAATAGAAATGAAACAAGAAATTAAACCCGCTACCGGACGTCTGGGCGTGTTAGTAGTTGGAGTAGGTGGTGCGGTAGCTACCACGATGATTGTAGGTACACTAGCCTCTCGCAAGGGACTGGCAAAACCGATAGGATCTATTACACAGTTAGCCACAATGCGCATGGAGAACAACGAAGAAAAAAACTCATCAAGGACGTTGTGCCTTTGACGAATTTGGAAGACATTGTTTTCGGAGGATGGGATATTTTCCCGGACAACGCATACGAAGCTGCTATGTACGCCGAGGTTTTGAAAGAAAAAGACCTGAATGGAGTAAAAGAAGAGTTGGAAGCTATCAAACCGATGCCGGCTGCTTTCGATCACAACTGGGCAAAACGTCTGAACGGTACACACGTGAAGAAGGCCGCTACCCGTTGGGAAATGGTAGAACAACTTCGTCAGGATATCCGCGACTTCAAGGCTGCTAACAACTGCGAACGCGTAGTGGTGCTTTGGGCTGCAAGTACTGAAATCTACATTCCGCTGTCTGACGAACACATGTCACTCGCTGCTTTGGAGAAAGCAATGAAAGATAACAATACAGAAGTTATCTCTCCGAGTATGTGTTACGCGTATGCTGCGATTGCAGAAGACGCTCCGTTCGTAATGGGTGCTCCTAACTTGTGTGTGGATACTCCTGCTATGTGGGAATTCTCTAAACAAAAGAATGTACCTATCTCCGGTAAAGACTTCAAGAGTGGTCAGACATTGATGAAAACCGTATTGGCTCCGATGTTCAAAACCCGTATGCTGGGTGTGAACGGTTGGTTCTCTACCAATATCCTCGGTAACCGCGACGGTGAAGTACTCGACGATCCGGACAACTTCAAGACAAAAGAAGTCAGCAAGCTGTCTGTAATCGACACTATCTTCGAACCGGAGAAATATCCGGATCTCTACGGAGATGTTTATCATAAAGTACGTATCAACTACTATCCTCCCCGCAAAGACAACAAAGAAGCATGGGACAACATCGACATCTTCGGATGGATGGGCTACCCGATGGAAATCAAGGTGAACTTCCTTTGCCGCGACTCTATCCTTGCAGCTCCTATCGCTCTTGACCTTGTGTTGTTCAGCGACTTGGCAATGCGTGCAGGTATGTGTGGCATCCAGACTTGGTTGTCATTCTTCTGCAAGAGCCCGATGCACGATTTCGAACATCAGCCGGAACACGACCTGTTCACTCAATGGAGAATGGTAAAACAGACATTGCGTAACATGATTGGTGAAAAAGAACCTGATTATTTGGCTTAATCAGTAACCCCAAATAATAAGTTGAGATTGAGATTTACCATCCTATAAAGACTGGTGGATGCTCAACCTCAACTTTTTACTTTTTTATTGTACAAATTCCCCATTCGTTGGGGGACTCGTGACACAACCGACTCGTAGTTTGTAATTAGTAATTAGTAATAAATGAAGCGTCCTCCCTTTCTACCTGTTTTTATAGGCACGGGCTTTGGCTCCGGTTTTTCTCCTTTTGCTCCCGGTACGGCTGGGGCGTTACTGGCTTCTATCATTTGGATTGCACTTTATTTTCTCCTTCCTTTCTCTTGGGTATTATGGCTGACTGCCGCTTTGGTGATTGTATTTATATTCGCCGGCATTTGGGCTGCCGATAAGCTGGAGACTTGTTGGGGGGAAGACCCGTCACGCGTGGTGGTGGACGAGATGGTAGGAGTGTGGATTCCGTTGCTGGCTGTTCCCAATGACGATCGTTGGTTCTGGTATGTGATTGCGGCTTTTGCCCTGTTCCGTATCTTTGATATAGCCAAACCGTTGGGCATACGTCGTATGGAGAGCCTCAAAGGAGGAGTAGGAGTCATGATGGATGATGTATTGGCGGGCGTGTATAGTTTTATCTTGTTAGCGGTGGCACGATGGGTGATTGGCTGAAAAAAGTTGCACGGATGATTTCCCAGAAAGGCGGCATCTTCATGTTCTTGAGGGCGCAGCTTTCTGCTCAAATGGCAACTATTGCAGACTTTCTCGTTACGATTCTTCTAGTCAGGCTGTTTGATGTCTACTATGTATATGCCACCCTGGCGGGAGCTATCTATGGAGGAATCGTTAATTGTGTTATCAACTATAAATGGACTTTTAAATCGAAAGGAAAGAAAACACACGTTGCCGTAAAATTTGTCCTTGTATGGGTTTGCAGCGTTTGGCTCAATACGTGGGGAACGTATGCACTGACGGAATCATTAGCGAAGATTCCCTGGGTACGCAACACACTTAGCCTGTATTTCGGAGATTTTTTCATTATTCCTAAAGTGGTAGTGGCAGTCATCGTGGCACTGTTTTGGAATTATAATATGCAACGCTTTTTTGTTTACCGGAATATAGATATCAGAAGTTTATTCGGAAAAAGAAACTGAAAAAACGGATTGAAAAGACTGATGAAAAAACGAAAGAATTAGATATATACAGATTGAAAAAACAGAAGATTTAGATATAAACAGATTTAAACAGATGAATTACAGAGATTATTTACAACAGCTGATTTATAAGATTATCAATCCCCTGATACGCGGAATGATTAAAATAGGGATCACTCCCAACTTTATCACCACTACCGGATTTGTGCTCAATGTAGTAGCGGCAGGTATGTTTGTGTATGCCGGTATCTATGGCGGACAAGACGATCTGGCTATTATCGGCTGGGCAGGAGGTGTGATTCTGTTTGCCGGATTGTTCGATATGATGGATGGGCGTGTGGCTCGCCTGGGCAATATGAGTTCCAAGTTCGGTGCGCTTTACGATTCGGTACTCGACCGTTACAGTGAATTGATGACTTTCTTCGGTATCTGTTACTATTTATCAATGAAAGATTATTTCCTTTATGCACTCATTGCATTTCGTGGCACTCAATCGGTTCACTGATGGTAAGCTACGTGCGTGCCCGTGCCGAAGGCTTAGGAATCGAATGTAAAGTAGGATTCATGCAGCGCCCGGAGCGTGTAGTACTGACCAGTCTCGGAGCTTTGTTCTGTGGTGTTTTTAAAGATATCACCGCTTTCGAACCAATCCTGATTATGATTGTTCCTCTGGCTTTTGTTGCTGTATTTGCCAATATCACGGCTTTGCACGTGTGAGACATTGCTACAAAGCGATGAAAGAATGAATTAATTTACTGTTGGACGATTTACTATTTACATCGTACATCCTAAATAGTACATCGTAAATAGTCCAATAGTAAATAGTCTAATCGTCTAATCAAAACGTTATAATGATAAAGAACATTCAAATGCCGTCGAAAAGAGAAACCCTGACTGTGGTAGTCATTATGGCTCTTTTCCTTTTATTGACAGGTATCTTCATCGGACTTCGTTCCGAGCATCTGTTGATGGCGGTACTCTATTTAGTTTTATTCTTTGCCGGATTGCCTACTCGTAAGCTGGCAGTAGCCCTGCTACCTTTCGCCATTTTTGGAATTTCGTATGACTGGATGCGTATTTGCCCTAACTACGAGGTGAACCCGATTGACGTGGCCGGACTGTATCATCTCGAAAAGTCCCTTTTCGGAGTAATGGATAATGGTCTTCTGGTTACTCCTTGCGAATACTTCGCTGCACACAACTGGCCGATAGCGGACGTTTTTGCCGGAATCTTCTACCTTTGTTGGGTTCCCGTTCCTATCCTGTTCGGTCTTTGCCTGTATTTTAAGAAGGAAAGAAAAACCTACGTTCGTTTTGCGTTGGTATTTTTGTTCGTCAATCTGATTGGCTTTGCCGGTTATTACATTCATCCGGCTGCTCCGCCCTGGTATGCCATCAACTACGGCTTTCGAACCGATATTGAACACACCGGGCAATGTTGCAGGATTGGGTCGCTTTGATGCATTCTTTGGAGTGACTATCTTTGATTCAATCTACGGGCGTAATGCAAATGTATTTGCGGCAGTGCCTTCACTGCACGCGGCCTATATGGTAGTTGCATTAGTGTATGCCATTATTGGTAAGTGCAGGTGGTATGTGGTTACTCTTTCTCTATTATCATGGTCGGCATTTGGGGAACAGCTATTTATTCATGCCATCATTATATCATTGATGTATTACTTGGCATCTCTTGCGCGTTAATCGGCTGGCTGGTATTCGAATACATATTGATGAGAATCCCGGCGTTCAAAAGATTTTTCGAAAGATATTATGCGTATATAAAGTGAGGTTATATGTGAATAGAGTGATATATATCCATCAAGAAGTAAGCATATACTCATCTAAGAAGTAACTATATACTCATATAAAAGCAGATATATACCTATATAAAATAGATATAAGTCCTACAAAATAGTGAAGAACAAGTACCGAAATATATTCCTCGCCTTTGGTATTATCGCCGTCCTGATTATGATGTTCACTTTCGATATGGATTATCAGGAACTTTGGACGAATCTGAAACGTGCGGGGGTATATTTGCCTTTGGTTTTGTTGCTGTGGCTATTTGTCTATCTTATCAATACAGTATCGTGGTACATCATCATCCGTAGTGGTGGTAAGACGGGGTTTTCATTTGTCCGGCTCTACAAATTCACAGTAACAGGTTTTGCGCTTAATTACGTGACTCCTGTTGGGCTGATGGGAGGCGAACCATATCGCATTATGGAGCTGAAACCCTATATCGGAATAGAGCGTGCCACTTCTTCCGTGATTCTTTATGTGATGATGCATATCTTTTCCCACTTTTGCTTTTGGTTAAGTTCAGTGTTGCTTTACGTTTGTCTCTATCCGGTGGGGTGGATGATGGGGATAATCTTAGGAGCTATTACTGTCTTTTGCTTGCTGATTGTTATTCTTTTTATGAAAGGTTATCGGCATGGGATGGCTGTGGCTGTTGTCCGTATGGGTAGTCGCATCCCTTTTCTGAAAAAGAAAGTCCTTCACTTTGCAAGCGTGCATAAAGAGAAGTTGGAGAATATAGACAAACAAATTGCCCTTCTCCACCAACAAAAGAAACAAACCTTTTATAGCGCCCTCTTACTTGGAATATACCGCCCGTGTAGTCAGTTGTCTTGTAATATGGCTGATACTGAACGTACTGACTACTAATGTCAGCTTTGCCGACTGCTGTCTGATTGCGGCTTTTTCTTCTTTACTTGCCAATCTTCTGTTTTTTTTACCCATGCAATTGGGAGGTCGTGAAGGTGGTTTTGCCCTTGCTGTCGGTGGTCTTTCCCTTTCCGGAGCTTACGGAGTGTATGCCGCGTTGATTACCCGTGTACGCGAAATGGTTTGGATCGTAATCGGCCTTGCACTTATGAAAGTAGGAAATTTTAAACAATCAAAAGAAAAATATTCTGCTTAAATTTATAACTTTGTCTGACCTATAAGTCCTTCTATGAAAGAATCCATCAAAGGATTTATAGAAAGGCTCGTTTGCAAAAGGAGTTATATTTGGATCTATATAGAAAAGACTTACGAAAAGACCTATAAAGAAAACGATAATGAATAATTTTATCTTTTACAGCCCTACCGAATTTGTGTTCGGTCGGGATACGGAAGCGCAGACCGGAGCATTAGTACAGAAATACGGTGCACGCAAAATAATGATTGTTTATGGTGGCGGTTCCGTGATACGTAGCGGCTTGTTGGCTCGTGTAGAGAAATCATTGCAGGAAGTAGGCATTCCCTATTGTATGCTGGGCGGTGTACAGCCTAATCCGATAGATACGAAAGTGTACGAAGGAATCGACCTTTGCCGGAAAGAAAGTGTAGTAGACATGATGCTTGCCGTGGGTGGTGGCTCTGTGATTGATACGGCGAAAGCCATTGCAGCCGGAGTTCCTTATAACGGAGATTTCTGGGATTTCTACATCGGAAAAGCCGTTGTTGCGGAAGCACTGAAAGTAGCTGTTGTATTGACGATTCCTGCAGCCGGAAGCGAGGGCTCCGGTAACACTGTAATCACCAAAGTCGATGGATTGCAGAAATTAAGTCTCCGTGCTCCCTCTGTATTGCGTCCCGTTTTCGCCGTGATGAACCCGGAACTGACCTACACACTTCCTCCTTTTCAAACCGCTTGCGGCGTTGCCGATATGATGGCGCACATTATGGAGCGTTACTTTACCAATACAAAAGAAGTAGAGATAGGCGACCGCCTGTGCGAAGGCACATTGCTTGCCATTATCAAAGAGGCAACCACCGTCATGAAAGACCCTGAAAACTACGGTGCCCGTGCCAATCTGATGTGGTGCGGAACGATCGCCCACAATGGAACCTGTGGTGTAGGTTGTGAAGAGGACTGGGCTTCCCATTTCCTCGAACATGAAATCAGTGCTATCTACAATGTTACTCATGGAGCCGGTCTGTCTGTGATCTTCCCTGCCTGGATGACATGGATGACAGAACACAATGTAGATAAGATAGCCCAATATGCAATCCGAGTGTGGGGGGAGTGGCAGAATCAGCGATAAAAAAGGCGGTGGCCCTTGAAGGAATTTCCCGCCTGAAGACCTTCTTTACTTCCATCGGTCTACCTGTTACTTTCAAGGAACTCGGTATTGAAAATCCGGATATCGACCGTCTTGCGGATAGCCTTCACCGGAATAAAGGCGAGTTGGTTGGCAACTATGTCAAATTAGCGAAACAGGACAGCAAAGAGATATACCGTCTGGCATTATAAGGAAAACTTGGAGATATAACGAGCAACTGCATCATTTGTCTTCTGATAGAGGATAAATGATGCAGTTGTTTGTTTTGCTATTAGTTAATACCTAAACGGAAGCAAAAAATATCCGCTTTAATAATGTATTGGTATAATAGTTGTATAAAATACCTAAAATCCGTGATTGTCCAGTCTATTCTATAAAGATACTTTTTTGCAGATGTAATAACTATATATATCCGTTATGCAAAAAGCTAAATTCCGGGGCTTTGAATAGAATCTTACTATTTGTATATATTTTATCACTATCTACGAATGCAATAGCCCAAAACAAAAAGAATTTAAAAGAAACATACAATCTTCCTCCGCAGGGAAATTATGTTTATGGCCGGGTGATTGAGAAACTCTCCAATGAACCGATGGTAGGGGTGACGATTCGTCTGGATGGTCATTCCAATGGTGTAATTACCGATATAAACGGTTGCTACGTGTTGACTCTGCCCGAAAAAGGCGGTCTGGTTATCTATTCCTACATCGGTTTCGAAACCCGTAAAATCAAAGCCACTTCCAGGCAGAAAGTCGATGTACTAATGGTAGAAGCCACCGAAAGTATTCAGGAAGTGATTGTGACCGGCTACAACTCCATACAGAAAGAAAGCTTCACTGGAAATACGACAAAGATAGAAAAAGAAGACCTGTTGAGAGTGAATCCTAACAACCTGATTTCAGCTATTCAAACCTTCGATCCCTCTTTCAGGATACAGGAGAATCTGGCAGCGGGGTCCGATCCCAACAGCCTGCCTCAATTCGTCTTGCGTGGTCAGACCGGTATCGGAGAAACGACACTTGGGCAGACCTCCACCTCCTCCATTTCGCGGGAAGTGCTAAGCGGTAATTCCAACCTGCCTATCTTCATACTGGACGGCTTTGAAGTCGATGTAGAAAAGATATACGACCTCGATATGAATAGCATCCACAGTATCAATATTTTGAAAGATGCTGCCGCTACTGCCATGTATGGTTCACGTGCGGCCAACGGAGTCATTGTAGTTGAACGGCGTGCACCGGAAGCCGGAAAGTTTCGCGTACAGTACTCCGGAGTACTGTCTGCCGAACTGCCGGATTTATCTTCTTACAATCTGATGAATGCCCGTGAGAAATTAGAAACAGAACGTTTGGCAGGACTATATGACAGCAACACCCCGGAAATAGCCCCCTATACCAACGGTTACTATCAACGCCTCAATAATGTACTGACGGGTGTCGATACATACTGGCTTTCTCAAGGACTGCGCACAGCTTTAAACAACAAACACTCCGTCTTCATAGACGGTGGAGAAAACGATGTGCGTTGGGGCGTGGAACTGGGATTCAGAGGAACAGAAGGAGTGATGAAACACTCTTCCCGTAAAAATGCCAATGCCGCTTTTTATGTAGACTACCGTATTGGCGGATTACAAATAAAGAACAAAGTGACCTATACTTATAATAAAAAGTACAGATGTCCCCTTCAATTCATTCAGCGACTATTCCCATTTACTTCCCTATATGCGCCTGTATGATGAGAATGGCGATTATGTGCGCCGTCTCGAAAAGTTCGACGGGGCTAGCGGCACACAAGTAAATCCACTGTACGAAATCAATTTCTACAACAGCTTCGATCGTTCCGGTTATAACGAAGTAACCGATGACCTTAGTCTGAACTGGCGCATCACCGACGGTTTGCGTCTGCGCGGACAGTTCTCTGTCCTGATGAGAAACTCGACCGGTGATTTATACAAAGATCCCGCTTCTGCCAGTTATTCAGCCAGTACAGGCAGCATTAACGGTGAAAAACGGAATCCACGCAAAAGCGGACAGTGATAGACGGAAGCCTGTCACTCATGTACAACAATACTTTCAGGGGACACAACCTGAACATCTGCTTATCCTCTAGCATGAGACAGACGCAGAGCACAGCTTCCGAAACACATTACCGGGGATTTCCGGGTGGCGATCTTGTCTCATCAAACTATGCGGCAGAAGTGTATGGCAAGCCCAGCAGTTCAGACAATACCACCCGTCTGGTAGGAGCCTTATTTACTTCCAACTATACTTATAACAATATCTATCTGGCAGACCTTACAGGACGTATCGACGGCTCTTCCGAATTCGGTTCCGATAAAAGATGGTCCATGTTCTGGTCAACAGGAGCAGGAATCAACATTCATAATTATGATTTTATGAAGTCGAACGAACTCTTCTCCATGCTGAAGTTCCGTGCCTCCTACGGGCTGACCGGAAAGACCAACTTCTCCCTCTATTCGGCTAAAGATATGTATCAGTTGCAAACAGACAGCTGGTATCCCCACAGGCTACGGCGTATTCCTCTATCAGATGGGAAATCCGAACCTGAAATGGGAACGCAAATACACGCTCGATTACGGAATTGAAATCGGGCTATGGCATGATAAAGTCTATCTGAAAGCCTCTGCCTATGATGAACGTACTATCGACCTGATAACCGATTACACCATCCCTCTCCTCTACCGGATTCACCTCCTACAAAGAGAACATGGGAAAAGTGAAAAATACCGGTGTCGAACTGGAACTGCGGACGAGGCTTTACAGCGATAGAAACTGGCTCTTGCAACTCTACGGCAGCTTTGCAAGAAACAAAAACACGATTGTTGAAATCTCCCAGGCAATGCGCGACTATAATAAAAGGGTAGAAGAACTGTTCAGCGGATATAACCCCGAAAGCAGCTCCGATTCAAAATATGCTAAAACATATCTGAAGTATTATGAAGGAGCTTCTCTGACCTCCATCTACGGAATGAAGTCATTGGGAATCAGCCCCACAAATGGCAAAGAAAATCTATCTTCGCCGTAATGGTGATGTTACCGATGTATGGTCTGCCGACGAATGGACCATCATTGGCGATACAGCTCCCAAAGGACAAGGCTCATTCGGTTATACCCTGTCCTATAAACAGTTGTCCATGTTTGCTTCTTTCCTCTATACCTTTGGCGGAGATGCTTACAACAATACCCTCGTCTCCTATGTAGAGAATGCCGACATTAAAAATGACAATGTAGATAAGCGGGTATTGCTCGACCGTTGGCAGAAACCGGGAGACATAACCACCATGAAAGATATTCGTGACCGTAATGTCACCACCGGCGCATCTTCGCGTTTTGTACAGAAAAACAATACCCTGCAATGGAGTTCATTGACAATGAGCTACAATTTCCGTCCCGAACAATTAAAGAAACTCCATCTGTCCGGCCTGCGTCTTTCGTTCACGATGAACGACCTGTTCTATTGGTCTACCATCCGTCAGGAACGGGGGACTGATTATCCTTATTCGCGTTCATTCAATCTGACTACTAACATCATATTCTAACCATACAAATGAAGAAACTAATCAGCCATATACTAATAGCCCTGACAGGAATGTTAGCCGTTTCCTGCAATGCCTGGCTGGACGTAACACCAGAAAATGCGATAGCCGACGACGATCTGTTTTCCACCGGTTTCGGCTACCGGAATGCCCTGAATGGTATCTACACCAATCTGGCGTCCGACGAACTCTACGGTAAGCAACTTAGTTGGGGATTTCTTAGTGCCATCTCCCAACAATACAATCAAAAAGTGGGAACCATCTCTCCGATGTATGCCGATGCTTCCGAACTTATCTATAACACGGTCGACACCGAACCCGTCGTGACCGCTATTTGGGAGAAAGGTTATAAAGTAATAGCCAACCTGAACAAGCTCATCGAGAACATTCTGCCGACGGACATTTCTTTGTTCGAATATGGTGAAGAAGAGAAAAAACTCATTTATGCGGAAGCTTTGTCATTAAGGGCGATGATGCATTTTGACCTGCTCCGCCTGTTTGCTCCTGCAACGGCAACCAATCCTTCGGGCACTTATCTTCCTTACCGTGATAAATATGAAGCCGCTGTGATAGAAAAGAGCACCGTTACCGATTTTATCGAGAAAGTCCTGAAAGACCTGCTGGAAGGAAGCGGAGAAGACATTCTGCGTAAGTTTGACACCGAATACCATCCCGAAGCAATGTATGCTTCACAAATGTACGAACCTACTCCCGAATGGAATTCCCGTTACCGCTTCAATTCCGGTTCCTATATAGACGATATGGGAGCATTCTTCTGGTATCGTGGCATCCGCTTCAACTATCTGGCATTGCTGGGGTTGAAAGCCCGTGTCTGCATCTATGCCGGTCCTGCCTACTACAAGAATGCCGAGACAGCCGCCAAAGAACTCTACAACACCTATTATTTGCAGAAGCGATGGATAGGCTTTACAGAAGGAGAAAACATCACTTGCAATCTCAATTCCCGATACACGAAAGTCTCCCATGACATCTTGTTCGGATTGTACAAGAAACAGTTGGCAACGGATTATGAACAGGCTGTATGGGGTTCTTCCTCCTCTTCGTCTACCACCCGTCTGCCGTTGGCGAACATCCCTTCCCTGTTTGCTTCGACAACACTGGGGTATATACCGACCTACCGGCTGACTTACCTGATTGGGACCACCAATGAAACCCAGTCTAAGTACTACACCCTCAAGTATAACCCTTCGGTAGAATCGGTGGTAGAAGCGATGGAGAATCCGATGATTCCCGTGATCCGGTTTAGCGAAATCTGCCATATCCTGGCGGAAATAAGCAGCTATAATGGCAAAATAACCGACGGCATCAACTACCTCGAAACAGTCAGGAAAGCCCGTGGAGCCGAGCGTACCCTTAGTCTGACAGTCAGTACCCGTGAACAACTGGATGCCGAGATACTGCTCGATATACGAAAAGAAATGATAGGTGAAGGCGGCACCTTTTACACCTACAAACGGATGAACCTCTCCACCGTACCCGACTCTGACGAGGAAGGAGAAATCAACATGGCCGGTTCCTATGTACTTCCATTGCCTGCAAGTGAAACAACGAACTAATCCCCGGATAATATGAAACGAATATTGACATATACCACCTTCTGCCTGCTGCTTGTTTTCGCCTCCTGCAGCGAAGAGCAACTGGAAGTTTATCATGGAGACAACTACGTCTATTTCACTTACATGAACGATAAGTCTCCCCAGAAAATAACATTCAATTTTGCTACGGATGCACCCTTGCTTCGGGAAGGAACCGTGAAAGTGAAAATGACACTTCTTGGCTACCTGCTCGAAGAAAATGCCACCTGTGATATTTCCGCAGTGGGAGAGAAAAGCACCGCCCGTTCCGGCATCGACTATGCCCCTTTGACCTCCGGCATCTTCCATAGCGGACTGGCGGAAGACACCTACGAAGTCACCGTCTATCGTAATGAAGCACTGCTCAACACAGAATATACACTTACCCTTTCGCTGGATGCAGTGGAAAACTGTCTGGTAGGCCCGGCAGAATATCAATACGTCACGATTCAAGTGACCGACCGGATTTCCTGCCCTGTGTGGTGGAGCCAGAGTTCAGCGGCCAATCTGGGAGTATACTCGGATATGAAATACCGCGCGTTTTTATCATTTTCATGGATGGCGAGATACTCGAATCATTGGATAAATACACCGGTCTTGAGTTTATCAACCTGATAGCCGACTTCAAGACCTGGTGGAAAAACCAGTGGCAGCAAGGTAATTACCAGTATTATGATGCAGACGGAGTGACACCCCTGTATGAAACAATTCTCGATAACTGACAATAAACTATGAAGCGAAAAACAATATTATTCATTTCAATCCTGCAGCTTCTCGTGATAACCGGCTGCTATGACGATTTGGGAAACTATGACTATACCGACTCTGCCAAAGTCTCCTTTGTGAATTCCGCTTCGTCGGATTACACATTTATGGTAGGAACCCTTTTTCGAGATGGATGCTCCCATCAATTTCTCAACGGACATCGGCAATGTAGATGAACTATTAACCGTTCACTGGTATCTGAACCGTGAACTGATTTACACTGGTTATCATCTGAAATACCAGTTCGAGAAAGGCGGAACGTACGAACTGATCTGATTACTGAAAGTCATCAATAAGGAAACGAATGAAACATACATCAGCAATAAATATACCTTGACGGGAAAGAACAGTTTCGACTGGGGCTGGATGATTCTCTCCAACAAAGGAGACGGAAAAAATCTTCTTTATCTTTCATCAATCCCGGCCTCCGGGCTACGCACGATGTAGAAAGCATCATAGAAGATGGCCTGGGCACAGACCCGCGCGGGATCTATTACTATTATGTATTAGGCTCTATCTCCGGTTCCTACGTGTCAGGTTTGCCGAAAATCCTGATAAATCAGGGTAGTGGAAGTGTCACGCTAGATGGCAATTCGTTGCAAAAGGACATGTGGCTTGCCCACGAATTTGAAAACCGTAAAGAGCCGGAAGGCTTGAAGATAATGGACTTCGCATTCAAGGAAGAATATTACGTGATTTGCTCCGAACAGGGGAAGTGTATATCCGTGCCGTAGGCACTGACAATAAAGCGATTCCTTATTACGGGAAGTACGGCGCCATGCCGTATGAGTTTGAGGGAGGTAGCCGTATCACCTGTTTCGCACCGTTCCACAACGTCACTTATTGGTGCCGATGAAGAACGCTGTATCTTGTATGATGAGCAGAACGCCCGTTTTATCGGTATCACGGACTATACGCAGTGGGGAGCAGCTTATACTCCTGCCATCGTCTACTTCGAAACATACGATCAGGATTTGGAAGTGCCCTCCGGTGTGTTGCGGGTGAACAATATGGGAGCGGGAACCCGCTGCCTGGCAATAGGGGCTTACGAAAAGAAAGATGTAGCCTCCAACGGCGGGCTGACATTTTGGCCAAACTACGTGTCGCTGATTGACGTGCAGGGCACCGGGAATTATAATTTGCATGAGTTTGCCGTCAAAGGAATGGATAATAATTCTCACCTGATAACCGGTACAGAACAATACGGATTTAGTGGCGGCTCCTTATTGACCTCCGCAAAGTGTCATCAAGATGTCCTCCAACTTTGAAAAGGCAAATCCTTATTTCTACTTTACCGATGGAGACAAAAATCTCTATATATACAGTATGCAGATGCGCAGCCACATGCTAGCTTATACAGCCGGCAGTCGTATCACCGGTATCAGTGGAAGCCCCGTCGTTTGCGAGTTCTATGGCTATGGAGGAAATAGTACTGATCCGAACTTCCGGCTGGCACTTTCGCAGGAAAATGGAGAGATCGCCATAATCGACGTAAACAGGAGTCAGATGGTACGCCTCTTCGAAGGTTTTGCTCCCGATCTGGAATTGCAGACGTTCAGCGGGTTTGGCGATGTGAAAGGCATGGTGTGGTGCACGAACTATGAAGGAGAATATTAGGAACAGGAAGGAAAAGGTAAGAAATGAAAAGAAGAATATTAGAAACAAGAAAATAATCTATCAGTAAATAATTAATCATTTAAACGAGAAAAGTATGAAAAATAGACTTTTTTATTTTGCCGCTTGTGTGGCTTTGGCGTTATCTTCAGTTAGTTGGCAGTAGTGATGATGGTGAAGATGAAGATGTAGACATTCCCGTGGTGGGGAAAAATTGCCGTTTCCGGTGCTTATAATGTGTACTCCCATGGAAGCCAGGGATGGATTGAAGCGGACAAGATAGGAATATATGTGTTGTCCGATGGCAAACCGCAGGATAACTTTGCCGTATGCTCCGTCGGAAGTAGCCAAAAGCTACTGTGATGGAATATGAAGGTAAGACATATATCACCTATGACAATGAAGATCATGTGACCGACGAAGTGACCTTGAATCCCTCTTCGGAACTATCCGCAGGATTTAAAAGCGGCGATCATACCATTTACGCATACACCCCTTATAGTGCCGCCTCGCAGGATTACAAAACAGTAGCCCTTCCAAACATTTCGGTGCAGGAACACTATGCATCGGAATTTGTGCCCAATCGTAAATATGGCTTCGCATACGCTTCGGCCACCACTTCCAGTTATTCGGCAGCTACGGTTTCTTTAGGAGAATTCAAACCTTTGTTTTCCCAGCTCACCTTGCCCGCGTTGGAATGTCCGGATGCTTTGGCCAACAAAACCTGTACTAAAATTGTAGTAACTTGTGACGAACATCCCCTGTCTTATGCAGACGGAGCCACCGTTAACCTGGCAACGGGTGAAATCAGCGGTACCCCTTTGAATAGCATCACTTACAACATTCCCGACGGACTGGTAGTAAATGCCGGAATGCCGGCTTTCGGACTTCCGTCTTCACTGGAAACCGCTTATATGATGGTTGCCGTTCCTTTTGAAAAAGGGAATGAATTATACCTATAAATTTACGCTGACAATCGACGGACGGGAATATACGACTTCAGGCAAACCCAAAACAGGCTTCTGGTCAACGGATAACAACCTGAATATGAAAGATATTACCGCTATCGAATAATTATTATCTTTGTATCTGTATATAAATATTAAAAAAGAAAAAATGAAGAAATTAGTTTCAATTCTGATGATTCTGGCAATGATCGTTCCATTGGCCGGAGCGCAATCGACGGACATCTTCAAGAAAAAAGAAGAAAAAGAAAAGCAAGACGGAAGCAGTGGATAAGGCAAAAAGCTGACTCCATCGCCAAGAGCAAGAAAAAAGATGCGCTGCAACCTTATGCAAAGTAATCACCGGCAAAGCCAAAACAATGGACGGCTTTTTTCAAGGTACACTACGTAGAGGGTAAATATTTCTTTGAAATAGCCGACTCTCTTTTTTCGGGCGTGATGTACTGATTGTCAACCGGGTGGTAAAAGCACCGGTAGACGCGCAGAAACGTAAAGTCGGCTATCCGGGAGATTACATCAGCGACGAAGTGATCCGTTTCGAGAAAGGACGCGGCGACAAACTGTTCGTGCGTGAAATCTCTATCTCGAACATTCTGCTGATACACTGGGTATGTATCAGGCAGTGTTGAACTCCAATGTTCAGCCCATTGTGGCCACGTTCCCTCTGAAGACCATCCGTAAGGAAGGAGAAACTACCAACTATGTGATCGACATGACCGACTATATCCGTAAGGATAACGAAATGTTTTCATTCACCAGCCGTGTGAAAGATAACATCGGAGCAAGCAGCATGGTAGACGACGCAAGTTACATCGACACACTGAAAGCCTTTCCGCAAAACATCGAAATACGTACCGTGCGTACCTTCCAACGGAAGAAAGGAGGAGGCAGTGGACTTGAGAAACTGCTGGCAGCTTTCTTTGCCACCTCTACCACTCCGTTGACTTACGAACTGAACAGTTCCCTGTTGCTGCTCCCCAAAGAACCGATGAAACCGAGACTGCATGACGACCGGGTAGGTTACTTTGCCGTGAGCTACAAGGACTTTGATGAGAACCCACAGGGCGTGAAGTACAAAGCAAATATCACCCGTTGGCGTCTCGAACCCAAAGAGGAAGACCGCGAGAAATACCTTCGTGGCGAATTGGTGGAACCGAAAGAAACCGATTATCATCTACATCGACCCCGCCACTCCCAAAAAATGGGTGCCTTACCTCATTCAAGGTGTGAACGACTGGCAAGCAGCTTTCGAAAAAGCGGGATTCAAAAACGCGATCTTCGGCAAAGAAGCGCCGACGGACGATCCTACCTGGAGCTTGGAAGACGCCCGCCATTCGGCTATCGTGTACAAGCCTTCCGATATTCCGAACGCAAGCGGACCTCACGTGCACGACCCTCGCAGCGGTGAAATTCTTTGAAACGCATATCAACTGGTATCACAATGTGATGAGCCTGCTTTACAACTGGTACATCGTGCAGGCAGGAGCTGTCGATCCGGGTGCACGCAAACCTCTGTTTGACGATGAACTGATGGGCGAACTGGATACGCTTTTGTCTCCTCCCACGAGGTGGGACACACGTTAGGACTGCGTCATAACTTCGGCTCTTCCAATACCGTCCCGGTAGAGAAACTAAGAGACAAAATATGGGTGGAAGCCAACGGTCATACACCGTCTATCATGGACTATGCACGCTTCAACTATGTGGCACAGCCGGAAGACAACATCTCACGTTCGGGAATATTCCCCCGTATCGGTATCTACGACAAATGGGCGATTGAGTGGGGCTACCGCTGGATGCCCGAATATGAAACGGCGGAAGCCGAAATACCTCACCTGAATAAGTGGATCATCGGGAAGTTGCGCGAAGACAAACGTTACACGTTCGGAACGGAACTCGACAGAAACGATCCCCGCAACCAGAGTGAAGATTTGGGAGATGATGCCATGCTGGCAAGCTCGTATGGAATCAAAAACCTGAAACGTGTGATGCCTGAAATCATGAACTGGACTTATGAACCGAATGAAGGTTATATGAAGGCCGTCCGCTTGTATCAGAATGTGGTGGGACAATTCAGCTTGTACGTGGGGCATGTGACTACCAATGTTGCCGGTATCTACCACAATCCGATTTCTGTGGAACAGACAGACATGAAAGCGGTAGAATACGTACCGAAAGATATTCAGAAGAAAGCGGTCGACTTCTTGAACAAAGAACTGTTCACCACACCGACTTGGCTGATGGATGATAAACTGACCGAAAGAACAGGTATCAATACTTTCAATTCGATCTACCGTGTACAGAGCAGTACATTGAAACAACTGCTTAGTAGCCGCACGCTCGACAAAATGACGGATAACGAACTGGTCAACGGAGCGAAAGCATACACGGCCAACGATTTGTTCCGTGATTTGAAGAAGAGTATCTGGAGCGATCTGCAAGGAGGAAAGAAACCGGATGCTTCCCAGCGTAGCTTGCAGAAGACTTATGTCAATGCGTTGATCGGAATGCTTGATAAACCGAAGAACAGTTCCGGCTCGCTCGGAAGTCTGGGTGGTTATTCGCTCGTAGCTTTCGATTTCCCTTCGAAGCACCGACTATTGCACGCGGACAGTTGACTGATCTTAAAAGAGACCTGACCAATGCGGCAAATGCTTCCAGCGGAATATACAGAAGTCATTATCTGAACTTGAAAGCACTGATTGAAGCTGCATTCGACGTGAAATAATAGACGAACTTATTAGACGATTAGACGATTTACGATGTACGATTGAGTTAGTACATGGTAAATCGTCTAATTTGTAAATCAGCTGATTGTAACTATATAAATTCTGTTTTTGACCCATTTTTTGTAACAGTATTAGTGTGGCTTGCCCCATCTTTAAAACAAAATCACTGGCATCTTGCCCCATCTTTGGAACAAAATCAATGATGTTTTTGCCCCATCTTTGGAAACTTTTTATAAATTTGTTGCTGAAAATCAATAAGTTTATTGCTTATGTTTAAAAGAGATATATTATTTCATTTGGAAAGATGGAAAGTCGATACGCACAGGAAGCCTTTTGATATTGCGTGGAGCAAGGCAAGTCGGTAAGACAACGGTAGTTAATGAATTTGGAAAACAGTTTGACAATTACCTGTATTTGAATTTGGAGAAACGGGAGGCGGCATCTTTATTTGAGAGTTGAATGTATCTTCTTTCAGACTTTTCCCCAGTCCGTTTCAGCATTAAAACAGGGACAGGCCTTGATCCATTCTTCCGGTTCTATTTCGCCGTTTCCGTTCAGGTCGGGACTTAGATCCCGATGTCCACATATCCGGCAATTCGGGTAATCTTTCAATAAAGCGAGAATCAATACCCGGAGCGAATGTTTCTGCCATTCGGTACGGGTATCTTTCGGTTGTCCTTTGCAATCGAGTCCGCCCTCATAGCAGATACCTATACTTTCTTGTTGAAACCGCGGCTGTGTGCACCGATCCGTTCTATCGGACGGGTAGATTTTATGTCCCCGTTCTTGCGGATATAGAAATGATACCCCGCTCCGTTGAATCCCCGTCTGCGATGGCAGACGTCCAGGTCATATTCCGTGAAATCCTTGTCTTCGCGTGTAGCGGAGCAATGGATTACTATCAGATTTATAGTTCTCATGGATGGATTAAATAGACTGAATCACTATCATGCCTCTGTCACACTACGTTGTGGACACTCTTTATTGATACATTGCAAGGCAGCAGCCTGTGCCAGTTGATCTCTTAGCGAGAAGATTTCTGTATGCATCTCTTTCACTCTCGAGCTAAGGTCGAAATAATCCTGCAACACTTTTTCCAACTGCTGCATCAGAAATGTATATTGGTCTTTCACCAGTTCACTGAACTCTTTTTTACTTCTTGCGCCATTGCTTTGCGCTTCTTGCGATTACTACCCAGAAAGGGCAGGATCGTCATAATGATCTCTATGATTTTATCGAGCATTTTAATAAATTGAGAATTGAAAATTGAGAATTAAAAAATAAACGTAGGAGAAAACAGAAACCACATGGAGAGCAATTGTAGAAATCACTCTGTAATACCCATGCGGCACTGTTTTTAATGATTAGGCTGCCGGGTCCGGAGCTTCTCCGCTTCCGCCGCTACCGCTGTTTCCACCACCGTTGCCGCCATCCGCGTCTTCTCCGTCACCCTTTCCGGCCAGGATGAAATCGACATTATTCTCGCCTCGGGTAGTGGCATGACTCGTATTCACCAACTGAAGTGCCTTGTCTGCCACAAAACGAACATTTACTCTGCGGATATTGCGCACCGTGCAATCCTTCTCCTTTTCCGCCCCTTCGCTGCTCAACGTGATATGGAACGTGCCCAATCCGTCAATCTTCACCTTGTCGCCCTGGGTAAGCGACAGGCGCAACTGCTCAACAAAAGCCTCGATGGAATGCTTCACATCTCCTGCTGTAAGCGATGAGTTCGCTTCGATGGCATCGGCCAGCTTGTTGATGTCCATCACTCTCACTGTGCCCGATTTCTGGCGTACATAATACAACATCTGTGAATCCGGCTGATTCACATACTTTCTGCGCTGATAGCGCTCCACTAATACATTCATACAATTAAAAAAGTTAAGGTTTAAGTAATAATATTTTCTGTCCTTGTTGACATTACAAATATACGAAATTTGAAAGGGAAAGTCAAGTATTTTGCTATTTATTTTATATCAATAATGAAATAAAAAGAAATTCCATACAGCTTTATATTGTAATATAAAATTGTATGGAATCGGAGTGAATCTGTATCTATTTAGCATGTTTCAGCATGTATTCCAGCGGTGGAACGTATTCGGTGATTTTTGTCATTGCCGAATTATGCCTGAAGTATACGTTTCCCTGTCTCTCCGTTGCGTTGTTTGGCTATGATTGCTATGCCTAGTTCTTCGGTAGGGTAACCGCTTTCGCGGTCGGTTGTTATTCGTGCGAGGGCGGGGCGGTAGAGTAATATCACGACGTCCGCATCCTGCTCGATTGCGCCACTTTCGCGGAGATGTGCCAGTTCGGGGCGGCCTGCGGGGCGGTTTTCCGATTCGCGGTTTAGCTGGCTAAGCAGTACCACCGGTACGTTTAGCTCTTTGGCCAGCAACTTCGCTTTGCGGGTGGCTTGCGCCACTTCCTGTTCGCGGTTGCGGGTTGTTTTGGCCGGTTGTCATGTCGCAGAGTTGCAGGTAGTCTATAATGATCGCGTCGCACGCATGTTGGCTTTGCAGCAGTCGCGCGCTGGATCGTACGTGTTCCATGTTGACCGAGGTGCTGTCGTCTACGTGTATCGGCAGACGTTTGAGGTCGGCGGCTGCTGTGCGTGCCTCTGCAAGCTCTTTGCGGGCTGACGGTTCCCCTGACCGCCAATGGCGGGCACTGACTTCGCTGGCTGCTGTCAGCCATCGGTCGGCCAGTCTTTCTCCTTGCATTTCGAGGCTGTAGACGGCTACGGCATGTCCTGCCATGGCTGCGTTTCGTGCCAGATGTAGTGCGAATGCCGTTTTTCCTACGCCGGGACGGGCGGCAATTACCACTAGTTCGCCGTTTTGGAGTCCGGACGTCATGCGGTCCAGGTCTGTCAGGCCGGTAGGGATGCCGGTCACCCGTTTATGTTGTTGGCAATACGTCCTTCGGCTTCGGTCATGGTGGCGGTCATCAGTTCGTCCATGTCGCGCATGTGGTCGTTGTGGCCGAATTCGCCTTCCAGGCGGTCGAGCAGGTTGTGTGCGTCCATCAGCGAGTCGTCGATGTCCATCGTTTCGTCTAGCGAGCAGGCGAGTAGTTTGTTGAGTCCCAGTATCATTTCTCGCCGCAGATATTTCTCGTGTACGATCTGCATGTGATATTCGAGGTGGGCGGAAGTCGCCACTTTGCTGCTCAACTGGGTGATGCCGAACGCTCCGCCCGCCTCTTCGAGCTTTCCGCGGTGGGAAAGCTCTTCTTTTACGGTGAGGATGTCTATTTTCATTCCGGCGTGGTACATAGCCAGTATGGCGGCGTAGATCAGTTGGTGGCGCAGGACGTAGAACATTTCGGGGCGCAGCTTGTCGGCTATCAGTGGTATAGCTCTCTGCTCTATCAGGCAGGCGCCGATGATGGCTTCTTCTCTTTCGGGAGCCTGTGGTGAAACTCTGTTTTCGGTATTCATAATCAGTGTTTGTTTAATCAGTCTTCGTTTAATTGGGATTCGTTTTATCAGTATTCGTTTAGGAAAGCTTTGTTGGATAAATAGCTGGCGGCGTGGAGCAGGTAGTTGATGTTTGTTTGGTGGAAATAATAATCTTCTACCTTGTCGATGGCGAGTTGCTGTTCCTTGTCGCTTAATTTTTTCCATTCGCGTTGCGCTTTGGCGATGTTTTCTTTGGGAAGCTGCGTGATGCTGTGAAACTCATTCCAAAACAGGCGGAACTTCTCGTTGACGGCTTTCTTTTTCTGCTTGCCGCTGTCGGGGGCTCCTACCCATTTGTCGTATTCGACGACACGAATATGCAGGGACGGGTTGTTGGGATGGGGGACGATTTCGATGATCCCCAGGATGGCAAGGGCGTGTATGAACCGGAAGGTTTTTCCGACAGACCAGCGGAAAATGCGGCTCCAGTCGCGGTAGCTGAACATGCTTTCGCCTCTTTTGCACAGGTAGTCTTTGATGCTGCCGGTCGCTGTATAATGTGTCCGAATAGTTGACTTTCATCAGGATTTTCAGGAGCGCTTCTATTTCTCCGGCTTCTATGTTCGGGTCTTCTATCTGTTGTTGTAGCAGGGCTTTGGGGATAATGAGAAAACCATGTTCCATCATGGCTTCAAAAGTTGAAATTGTTCATTGGGTTATCGTTTTAAATTTCTGTAAAGGTACGCCGTTCCTGTGCGATGCGCAAGGGGGGTGTGGTTCCGTGCGGACGGGTGTGGATGAATAAAGGGTGCCGCGATGCGCAAATGGCTGTTTTTTTTCTTCTTTCATGAAGCCGGGGAAGGAGTGGGGGGGCCGGATGCTTTGTTTGTGGTCGGCGGAGCTTCTGTTTGTGGTTGGCGGAGCTTCTGTTTATGACTGGTGGAGCTTCTGTTGGAGAAAAAAAAAGCCTTCGTTTGGGGGATTCGAAGGTCTTGTTTGTAGTGAAAAAACGGTCATTTTTGCCGAACGCTTTGTGGAACGCTTTTTTCTTTTTTCTGTAAATAGCTGTATGATTGGTAGTTATCTTCGTTTTGAAAAAAAAAGTGATGAACGCAAAGTGGAATACATAATAAACAATAAAAAGATAAATGATATATTTAAAAATATATAGATCGATTTTCCTTTTTTATTTCTTGTCCGTGTTTTCGTTTTCTGTTACGCGCTAAACGTTTGTCGGCAAGTCAATGTGGGGGAGGTCCCCAGTGTCGGTAGATGATTAGCTGCATTTCAGGACTGACATCGATTGTTTGGCTGGTGTAATACGCAGCAACCAGTTGTTCGTTCAATGTCTTGTTTGCTTTAATGCGTTTGCGCATTTTTTTGCTGGCGGAAGAAGCGTTTGCCAGATCGGGAAAATACTCCTTCGCCAATTCGGAGAAATACTTGAATCCATTAATGCTGTAGCGTTCGGCAGCTGGTTCATTGTTGTTCATAATTTTTTTATACTTTAAATGGTTAAAATAATATGTTGTTTGAAAAATTGCGCAAATGTATGAAATTTACTTTGATGATTAATGTAAATGTTTTGGTTTTTATTTTTTAGATTTTATGTATGTAAATTTTTGAAGATATATTTTTTTGTATTTTACTAAAGTAAAATGTGGGAAAAGTAAATATTAATTATTAATTTATTTTTAATGAAAAAGGAAAGTTTTACTTTGTTTATGAAACAAGTGGCTGTTGATTTGCAGCAAAGTGGAAATTTAGGGACTGCTCATGTATACAGAAGTACGTTGAATGCGATTCTTACTTTTCAGGGTTCCGATCGTTTGTCGTTTTGGGAAATCACTCCGGAGTGGCTGAAGCATTTTGAGGGTAGTCTTCGTGCACGTGGGTGTAGTTGGAATACGGTGTCTACGTATCTTCGCACGTTGCGTGCGGTTTACAATCGCGCTGTCGATCTTCGGAAGGCATCATACGTGCCGCATCTTTTTCGCTCCGTATATACAGGTACGCGGGCAGACCGCCGTCGGGCATTGGATATGGAGGATATGAAGAAGGTATTTGCCCGTCTGTTGCAGTCGGACGCCATCACTCCTGCCATGAAGGGGGCGCAGGAGTTGTTCATTCTTATGTTCTTGCTTCGGGGACTGCCTTTTGTCGACTTGGCTTATTTGCGCAAGAGTGATCTGCGGGGAAATGTGATCAGTTATCGTCGTCGTAAAACGGGGCGTCCGTTGTCTGTGACGTTGACGACGGAAGCGATGTTTCTTTTGCAAAAGTATATGAATCGGGAGGAACAGTCGCCTTATTTGTTCCCGATTCTTCATAGTGACGAAGGTTCGCCAAAGGCGTATAGGGAATATCAACTGGCATTGCGCAATTTTAATTATCAGTTGGAATTATTAGGAAAGGCATTGGGACTCAAAGACCGGTTGAGCTCGTACACCGCCCGCCATACCTGGGCTACGACTGCGTATTATTGCGAAATCCATCCGGGTATTATTTCCGAAGCGATGGGACATTCGTCTATCACCGTGACGGAAACTTATTTGAAGCCTTTCCGAAATAAGAAAATTGATGAAGCAAATATGCAGGTACTTGATTTTATAAAACGAACTGTGGTAGGTGTAAGTGCTTGACTTTTACTCTGTTACTTCGTAGGTAACGGGTTGAAATATCGGTGCAAATATGAGCATATTTCTTAAAACAACCAAACGAAATCATACATTTTTTCTAATAAACTACTCAAAACAGGAATTAACCAAATAAAACACGCGGATTCTTTGTCTTAGGGCTTTGTTAACTTCTAAATTTTGCAAAAGGTCTCCCGCCCCTCTGCCGCTTCTAAGAAGCAGGGGTAAAAAATGTAATCGCATATTGTTTCATTTTTCCGTATTGACTACTCCAAAAGAGCAGGCACAAAGGTTTCTCCGTTACCTACGAAGTAACGGGTGGTTATTATTGAAACTTAGTGTTTAATAATATATTATTAATGTAATTTTTAAGTAGTTATGAAGAAAAATTTTGTTAGGGTAATGCTTTTCGGGGCATTGACGCTTACAGTCAGTACAGTGGTGACAAGCTGTAAGGACTATGATGATGATATTAAAGGCTTGCAGGAGCAGGTTGATAAGATCACATCGACCAGTCCGGTAAGTACAGAAGACATGAAGAACGCAGTTGAAAAGGCAAAACAGGATTTGCAGACACAACTGAATGACTTGAGCGCACTTGTGGAAAATCCGGATGGTGAGAAAACTTTGAAAGAAAAAATCGCTGCATTGGAACAAGCTTTGGCAGATGCTACAGGTGATAAAGCTAAAGATTTGGCAGCAAGATTGGCAGACCTTCAAAATCAACTGACCTCTTTGCAAAAGATTCTCAAAGGTGAGGATGGAGTCAGTGGCTTGGAAAAGAAAGATTACAGAACTTGAAGATGCCAAAAACCGTATTATCTGAACTGATTGCAGCAGAACAGGCATACATCACATCCGGCAAAAAAAATGTAGTGTTACGAAAGTACCACAGCTTCTGGTGCTTATGTAAATCAAGCTATCATCGATGCTCTTAAGCATGATGGAACCGATCAGGATAAGTGGGGAGAGATTGCTAAGTATGTAACAGGAGCTGTTCAAAGCGGAATCACAACAGAACTCGGTAACATCAATGCTGTACTTACTGAAAAATATGGAGTGTCTACAACGCTGGCTACTTTTGTAGGAAATGTGTACGATAAACTTTTCAGTGATGATGCTAAAAGCACAGCAGGCACAATTAAATGAATTGCTGACTGCCATCAATGCTTATGTAGCAAAAACAGAAGGCGCAGATTATGCAAACTATGCAGCTCTTATCAAACAGATTGTTGACGCACAGAAAGCTGTTGCTGCTCTCAATATGCCGGAAGGGACTGCCACATTGGATGAAGGTGTAGCGCTGATTGCTGATGAGAAATCAGCTGTCAATCAAGCTGATCAAAGATTTGACCGTCATCTTCAGAAAGAAATCGACGCTATCAAAGGCATGATTCAGAGTATCGTGTATGTGCCGACTTATGCAGACGGACAGGTTCAGTTCAATACATACTATGTGGACTTTGCTACGGGTGGTGGTCACGACTGGAAATCGGTAGTCAATGTGAACGAAGTGGCAGTGAGATTCCGTGTATCTCCGGCTGATGTAATAAAAGATTTGGTTGCTTGTTATGGTGAGAATGGTGAAGTAAGTGAGAATGCGAAATATGTTATTTCTGTAGATTGCCAGAAAGTGCAGACGCGTGCATTAAACGATCCGTTCAAGATAAAAGGAATCAAAGTGGTAGATGCTGAACCTAACTTGATTGAAGTGACATTGGATGCTAGTGCAGTGAAAAAATAGCTATGCCGTAGCTCTGACTGTAACAGACAAGGTTGCTGCCGATAAGAATACCTTGAATGATGTTGCTTCCAACTATTTTGCCGCTGTGAAGAGTAATCTGTATATCAGTAAGGTGGAATGGGCATCTGCAAATGCAGGAGTAGCAACAGTGAAGAAAGGTGCTAGTATTGACTATAAGGAAAATGATGGAGATGCCAAGGTATCTGATTATAACGTAACTGTGAATACAGCAATAAAAGCTAATGGAGATGTAGACGGTACTCCTGATACAAAGACATTGAGCGAACTCGGTATCTCTGATAAGTATTTCAGTGTAGCATTTTCAACGACAGCAAATGTTGCTGCTAACTTTGATTTGAATGCAGAGACTGGTGTATTGAAAGCTAAAGGAGATGCAGGAAGCCAAGCTACTGTACAATCTATTGTAACAGTGACAGATCCTGCAACAGCCGGAGAGGAACATCCTACGACAAAAGTTTATGATGCCAAGGAATATACGGAAGTTAAAATTGTCAGCGAAGGACAGGCACAAACGGCTACACTGGCTTCAACAGATCCTATTTTGTGGAATGCTGCAGAAAAGATGTATAACATCGCTACTACTGGTGACGCTGTTGCTGTTATAACTGCAATAAAAACTGCATTGGGAAATGCTAGTATGAGTGATTTCTCCGGTTGTACCTTTTGAAGGTGTTTCACAAGATCAGACTATTAAGTTAGGTTTGAACGGCAGCGATCAACTAGCCTTGGTCGTTCCTGCAAATACAACTTGTGAGGCTACTGATATTACTACGAAGATTACGAAGGGTGATTACACTGTTGATGTAACAGTGAAGGGCGTAACCGTAACTCTTCCTAAAGAAACTGATGCGGCATTTAAACTGGAAGCTATTACTCAAACGGACGGAACTTTGCTAACTAACTTTGCTAAAGATCCTAGCAGCAGCAAGATAACAGCAGTAACAGCATCCAGAAGCTTGAAAAAGAACTTTATTCTAATTATGATGCCGTGTATGGCAAATTAGTTACGGATATGGGCGGTACTATGAAGTTTGCTCTTGTTGCTAATACTCAAAAAGCTGCTCCGGCGAGTCGTGGTGTAACTGTTAATGAAAATGACGGTACTGTAACAGTGACTTAACCAATACGATGGCGAACCAATCAATGTTACGCTGCAGGGAAAATGTGATGAGAACGTAATATTCACCGAAACTATTCCGGTAATCATTCCTGCCGCTAACTTGAACGGAACATTTAGCTATAAAGATGCAGAAACGACTGAATTTGACTATGATGTGACAGATGAGAATGCAAGAAAAGCCGGTTTTGATTTGACAACAGCATTTATCTGGAAAGATAAAAAATAGCAAAGCAATGTATGGCCTACTTTTTGCTACTGACACCTATGCAAGTGATGCTATGACTATCTACGGTTTCTCTATCGAGTATTCTCTTTCAGGAAATGATGCGTCTTCTTTTTGTGAAGCCTACTATTTCTGATAATAAACTCAAATTGACTGATGCAATGGCTAAATTGAGTATGAACAATGCTAACTTGGTAGTTACCGTGAAAGCTACTCCTACTTCTCCTTGGGGTAGCATGGTTGGTCAGGCTAAGACTATTACAGTCAAAGTTTCAACTTGGGTAGACGATACTACTAATTAATTAGATGATGATATATCTCCTGTGACGTATGGGGTCTTCCTGTCGGGAGCAGGAGATATTTATCTCCATAAAGATAAAACCCTTCTTCACCTATGTGTGAAAAAGATATTTTTACCCCAGAACAAAGCGAAGGACACAGCTTGTGAAAGTCCATCCTTCTATCTTTGTTCTTCTATTTAGAAAAGGTATGCCACCCTAATTTCCCACTGGCATCCCTTTTATCTTTATTCTTGGAGCGTCTTTTTTTTGTTGTACTAGAATCAATTGCTAGTCGCCCATTTCCCTATAGGTAAAGGAGACGTCCCCAAGATATAGAAAGCTCGAGCTTGCGAAAGTCCGGCTTTTCGTCATGTATTTAATAGGACTTCCATAGATCAGGTCTGTTTATAAAACATCTTCGTTTTCAGTTTTGTTCGTATGATGAATTTTTAGATGAAAGAATACTTGTATCTTTATTGTCGAATAAATTAATAAATTGAGAAATGTTGAAAGTAGTAACATTTATGAAGCAAGTAGCCACGGGGCTACAGGTGGAGGGAAACTTCGGTACTGCACACGTTTATCGTAGCAGTCTGAATGCCATCATTGCTTATTGTGTGGGGAAGAAGATTTGCTCTTTAGTGAAGTAACTTCGGAGTGGCTGAAGGGGTTCGAAGTTTACCTTCGTAGTCGTGGATGTAGCTGGAACACTGTTTCCACTTATTTACGCACGTTTCGTGCGGTCTATAATCGTGCCGTCGATCTTCGTAAGGCACCTTTATATTCCTCACCTGTTCCGTTCTGTTTATACCGGTACTCGTGCCGATCATAAACGTGCGTTGTGTGATGACGATATGAAGAAAGTGTTTGCCAAATTATCTCGTACGTCCGGTGTGCCATTCGCTGTATGTCAGGCGCAAGAGTTGTTCATTCTGATGTTTTTGCTTCGCGGTCTTCCTTTTGTCGATCTTGCCTATTTGCGTAAAAGTGATTTGCGTGATAACGTAATAACGTATCGCAGACGTAAGACAGGTCGTCCTCTATCTGTGACGTTGACTGCGGAAGCGATGATCCTGGTAAAGAAGTACATGAATCGTGATCCTTCTTCTCCTTATTTATTTCCGTTGTTGAAAAGCCGTGAAGGAACTAAAGAGGCGTATCGCGAATATCAGTTGGCATTGCGCAGCTTTAACCAACAGTTGATGTTGTTAGGTGAATTATTGGGATTATCCGATAAATTGAGTTCGTACACCGCCCGCCATACCTGGGCTACGACGGCTTATTATTGTGAAATCCATCCGGGCATTATCTCCGAAGCGATGGGACATTCGTCTATCACTGTGACCGAGACTTACCTGAAACCTTTCCGGAGTAAGAAAATTGATGAAGCAAATAAACAAGTTCTTGACTTTGTAAAACGCTCTGTGATAGGTGTAAACGCTTGAAAATTATCCTGTTACTCTGTAGGTAACGGGAATGAATATCGGTGCAAATATGAGCATATTTCTTAAAACAACCAAACGAAATCATACATTTTTTCTAATAAACTACTCAAAATAGGAATTAACCAAATAAAACACGCGGATTCTTTGTATTAGGGCTTTGTTAACTTCTAATTTTTTGCAAAAGATCTCCTTCCCTCTACTGCCTTTCAGAAGCAGGGGTAAAAATGTTTCATTGCTTATCATATCATTTTTCAGTATTGACTACTCCAAAAAGAGCAGGCACAAAGGTTTATCCGTTACCTACAGAGTAACGGGCGGTCTATTATTGAAACTTAGTGTTTAATAATATATTATTAATGTAATTTTTAAGTAGTTATGAAGAAAAAATTTGTTAGGGTAATGCTTTTTGGGGCATTGGCGCTTGCTACTGTCACTTATGTAGGCTGTAAAGACTATGATGATGACATCGACAATCTGCAAACCCAGATTGATGCAAATGCAGCAGGTCTTGCTGAACTGCAGGCAAAAGTGAATGCAGGTAATTGGGTAACAGACATTAAAAGTATCACTGGTGGATTTGAAATTACTTTCAACAATGGAAATAAATATTCTATTGTGAATGGTAAAGATGGATCTGTCGTTAAAATTGGAGCAAATGGGAACTGGTTTATAGACAGTGTTGATACTGGAAAACCGGCACGAGGTGAAAAGGGTGAGACCGGTGCAACAGGTCCCCAAGGTCCTCAAGGTGAGACTGGCGCAACAGGTCCCCAGGGCCCTCAAGGTGAGACTGGCGCAACAGGTCCTCAAGGTCCTCAAAGGTGAGACTGGCGCAACAGGTCCCCAAGGTCCTCAAGGTGAGACTGGTGCAACAGGTCCCCCAAGGTCCTCAAGGTGAGACTGGCGCAACAGGTCCTCAAGGTCCCCAAGGTCTTACAGGTCCTGCCGGAAAATCTCCTTTTATTGGTGATGGAACAGGTGAATTTGAAAAAAGATTATTGGTATTTCTATGATGACGCTACAGATAAATGGGTGAAAGGTGATTATTCGTCAGCCACTGTTTATGCAGTACAGAATGAGGGATTACCTAGCTTTACTCTACATGTAAAAGATAAAACTACTGGAACAGAATTAACAACTATTCTGCCTACTGCAGCTTTGATTAGTAGCCTTGAAGGAGTGACTATTGAGAATGGTAAAATCACTGCAGGCGGAACAAAGGAACTTAAATTAAGTTATGCTCAATGCAAAGCTGATTTCACTTTTGGTATGGGTGATGAGAAAAAAGAATTTAAGAAAAATGACCTGTTAATAACTAATTCCGGCGTGTTGAATGCGTTGATTAATCCAGTAGGTCCTGACTTTACTGATAGCAAATATCAAATCTATTTGATGAATTCTCAAAATGAAGCTAATTTTGTTATCTCTAAGATCGAACAAAATAAAACTGCAAAACCATTGACACGTGCTACCGAAGCTAAAGTGAATCGTGGTGTTTACGACCTTACTGTTACACTAAAAGATGGTTTGAATCTGGAGAATGCCCTTCCTGCCGATGAAGCATACGCATTCTGTACAAAAGACGCATGGAACAATGAAATAATCTCTGCTTATGATGTTAAAATCAAACCGGAAGCAGTTACAAGTGCTACTAAACTGGTAGATGCAGCAGTATCCGCAAAAAGTTGGTGAGGTACAGGTTTTTGGATGACTTGGCAGCTGCAGCTACCACCACTCCTATGGATTTGAGTACAGTCTATGCATATTATTATAAGTTGGCAGCCGATGCTCCTGAAGGTGTAACATTGGGAACGAACGAAGCCGGCAAACAAACCATCACTTCTACCAAAGGGCAAGAAGCAAAGGTTGAAGTCTGCTATATAACTACAAATGGTATTCCTTTTGATGGAGAAGCTCATGAGGGCATTGATTATTCTAGCGTCGGTGGCTCCTCTGCTCCGGCTAAACTGACTGTCACCTTCAAGCAAATAGAAACAAAATCTTTGGCAGCACAAACGGTAGTTTGGAATAAATCAGAAAAATCCGACATTGCTGTGTCAGCAGCTAATATTAAGGCAATCAAAGACGCTATTACAGCTGCTAAACTTGCTAGCTCAACTGCTACGGTTAACGATGGAGACAAAGTGAAGTTCAGTGGTATTGGTGCTTCTGGTGATACTAAATATGATAACCTGAAACTGACAGTAACCGCTGCATACAAGGGTACTATGGAAGCCGTATTGACAGTTGACGTTGACGCAACGAAGCAAATTGTATTCAAATTACCGGTAACTGTTGATTATAAGACGCCTGTATTTACAAAAACTTCAGGTATGTGGACTGAAGATGGCAAGGTGTCTCTTCTGATTAATGAAACTAAGAATGCTGATAAGATTCAGAGCATCAGCCTCGAAAGAGAAATGGGCTCAATCTTTACTACATGGAGCGCTATTACTGGCGGAGTTACTTCAGGTATATACAACAGCATTACGTATGATGTTGACAAGAATGGTGACGATCATGTAGGAAGGAGTGTAGCTAACGATAAGTTCACAGTAGACATGGCTCACGCTAAAGACAATATGGCATTCTCTGTAGATGTAAATTGTCAGCCTAACGATGCTACTGAACCTGCTTCAATTGCTAACCAAAAGGTGAAATTTATCTCATTATCAAAACTGCTTACATCAACATTTGGTGCAACGGACGCTAAAAAAGGTATCACAACAGCGTATACAGCTGAAACCATAGATGCAGAGATTGATGTACTGGGTGACATTGTATGGAAAGACAGAAAAGGTAAGAATATGTGGCCGACTGCAGATGATAAAACTTATGACACTAGTGTTTTGACTACTGCTGACGCTGTTCTTGCTCTTTATGGATATTCTATTAAGGTAGAACGAAGTGACAAAACTATACTTCAAGTTTGATTCTACTGAGAAATTGATATTAACAGATGCTGGTAAGGCCTTGAAGGGTCTTGTGAAAGATTTGGTAGTGACGGTTACTATTACTCCTTCAATCAGCTGGAGCGCAACATCTCCTGCACCTGTGGTGAAGACAGTAACATTCCCTACTGCTCTCTTTGCGGATTAATTTGAAATCCTTTAATGTTCTATTAGATAGCTCCTCTATATTTGCCTCTGGCAGAGGTGGGAGCTATTTCTAGAATGATATAACATAATAGGAGAGCCCGTGCTTGTTGAAGTGCGCTCTCTCCATAAATATGAAACCCTTCTTCACCGAAGTGTGAAGATTATATGTTGAGAAGTGACAAAGCGAAGAGACACAGCTTGTGAAAGTCCATCCTTCCATCTTTGTTCTTCTATTCGAAAAGGATGCCTCCCCACATTTCCCACTGGCATCCCTTTTATCTTTACTCTTGGAACGTCTTTTTTGTTGTACTAGAATCAAATTGCTAGTCGCCCATTTCCCTATAGGTAAAGGGAGACGTCCCCAAGATACAGAAAGCCCGAGCTTGCGAAAGTCCGGGCTTTTCGTAATTTTGTGCAGTCATCATCCCCTTATTTTATCGTCCCTAAGTTTCCGGGGAAATGTGCAGAATGAATGATTGAAAAGAATCTTTTAACCTGCTATGACAAAGATTTCTATTAAAAATATATATCTTTGCAAGAAAGGCATTGATTAATAAAAGAAGAGAATATGAGCCATAAAATTTATCCGATCGGTATTCAGAATTTCGAAAAAATTCGTAATGACGGTTATTTCTATATTGATAAGACTGCATTAATGTATCAAATGGTAAAGACCGGAAGTTATTACTTCTTGAGTCGTCCGCGCCGTTTCGGAAAGAGTCTGCTCGTCTCCACCTTAGAGGCCTATTTTCAAGGAAAGAAAGAACTGTTTGAAGGGCTGGCTGTGGAAAAACTGGAAAAGGACTGGATAAAATATCCTATACTGCATCTGGACCTTAATATCGAGAAATATGACACATCCGAAAGTCTGGATAATATACTTGATAAATCGCTGACAGCATGGGAAAAACTATATGGTGCCGAGCCGTCCGAACGTTCGTTTTCCTTGCGTTTTGCCGGTATCATAGAGCGCGCTTGTAAGTTGGCGGGGCAACGTGTAGTTATTCTGGTAGATGAGTATGACAAACCTATGTTGCAAGCCATCGGTAATGAAGAATTGCAAAAGCAATTTCGGAATACATTAAAGCCTTTTATGGAGCGCTTAAAACAATGGACGGTTGCATCAAGTTTGCATTCCTTACCGGTGTGACAAAGTTTGGCAAAGTCAGTGTGTTTAGTGACTTGAACAACTTGGATGATATATCCATGCGAAAAGATTATGTTGAAATCTGTGGGGTTAGCGATCAGGAACTTCATGATACTTTGGATGCCGAGCTTCATGAATTTGCTGATGTTCGAGGTGTGACGTATGATAAACTCTGTGCAGAATTGAAAGAATGTTATGACGGCTATCACTTTACGCACCATTCAATCGGTATGTATAATCCGTTTAGTTTGCTCAATGCTTTTAAGTATAGAGAATTTGGCAGCTACTGGTTTGAAACAGGTACACCCACTTATCTGGTGAAATTACTGCAAAAACATCATTATGACTTGGAGCGGATGACACACGAAGAAACCGATGCCCAAGTATTGAATAGTATAGACTCCGAATCGACTAATCCTATTCCGGTGATTTATCAGAGTGGCTACCTCACCATTAAAGGGTATGACGAACGTTTTGGAATATACCGCTTAGGTTTCCCGAATCGTGAAGTAGAAGAAGGTTTTGTCCGTTTCCTGCTTCCTTATTATGCGAATGTGAATAAGGTAGAATCTCCTTTTGAAATTCAGAAATTTGTTCGTGAAGTGGAATCCGGCGATTACGATTCTTTCTTCCGTCGCTTGCAAAGCTTCTTTGCAGATACCACCTACGAAGTGATTCGCGATCAGGAATTGCATTACGAGAATGTGCTTTTCATCGTTTTTAAACTGGTTGGCTTCTATGCCAAAGTGGAATATCATACAAGCGAAGGACGCATCGACCTTGTCTTGCAGACAGACAAATTCATCTATATCATGGAATTTAAACTGAACGGTACGGCAGAAGAGGCTTTACAACAGATTAACGACAAGAACTATGCTCTTCCTTTCGAGATGGATGGACGGAAGCTTTTTAAAATAGGAGTAAATTTCAGTGCGGAAACCCGCAATATTGAAAAGTGGATAGTGGAAGAGAAATAGATCAAACAAAAGGCGACCCGTACCTAACGAGCCGCCTTTTGTCTATTTGATTTCGATTTCTTCCTTCATATCGATTTCCTCTCCATGTGTATCATAGAACACATATTGCAGGAATGCGAGTTTTTGACTTGGAATAATCTTGATACCGAATCCGTATTTCATTTGCCACTTCCGTTTCAGGGAAACGAGTCCCTGATTGATATAAGCGGCAACATACGGATGGACGTGTAACGAGAATTTCTTAACCTTCAGTTTATTGACCAGGTAATCAATTTTACTCTCCAAAGTGTCCGTAAAGAGAATGGACGACTTGATGGTGCCTTTGCCGAAGCAAGTAGGACAGATTTCGGTCGTGTTGACGTCCATTGCCGGACGCACACGTTGGCGTGTAATCTGCATTAGCCCAAATTTGCTAAGCGGCAGAATATTATGCCGTGCCCTGTCTTTCTGCATATTGGCACACATTCGTTCATAAAGCTTTTGACGGTTTTCGGCTTCATTCATATCGATGAAGTCGACGACAATGATACCACCCATGTCTCTTAATCGCAGTTGGCGGGCCAGCTCGTCGGCGGCTCCCAGATTTACTTCGAGTGCGTTACCTTCCTGCCCGTTGGCATTCTTGGTGCGATTACCGCTGTTCACGTCTACTACGTGAAGCGCCTCAGTGTGCTCAATAATCAGATAGGCACCACTCTTGTAAGAGACTGTTTTTACCAAACGATGATTTAATCTGCTTGGTGATACCGAAATTGTCGTAAATGGGAAGTTGGCCTTTGTACAGTTTCACGATATTAGCCCGGTCGGGCGCAATCAGTGATACGTAATCCCTAATTTCATTGTACACAGCCTCGTCGTTGACGTGAATATTCTCAAATGATGGGTTGAAGAGGTCGCGCAACAAACCTACGGCGCGGCTGGTTTCTTCATAAATCAACGTCGGGTACTTGGTGGCTTTTTGTACTTTTACCATCGCATCTTCCCAATGCTTAACAAAACTAAGCTCTCCGTCGAGTTCGGCTACGCGTTTGCCTTCGGCTACCGTACGGACGATGACACCAAAATTTTTAGGCTTGATGCTCATCAACAGTTGTTTCAGACGGGCGCGCTCTTCGCTCGATTTAATCTTTTGTGAAACAGAAACCTTATCATTAAAAGGGATCAGTACCAGATAGCGTCCGGCAAACGAAATTTCGGACGTCAGTCGCGGTCCCTTAGTGGAGATCGGTTCCTTAACGATTTGCACCACTACTTCTTGTCCTACCTTGAGGGTGTTGGATACAGTTCCATCCCTTGTCAAGGTCAGGAAGTAGGGTTGCTTTTGCTGATGGAGGTCAGCTTCTTTTTGTCGCTTAAAGTCTGCTTTACAAACTTTTCGAGTGAGTTAAATTGAGGACCCAAGTCTAAATAATGAAGGAAAGCGTCTTTCTCGTAACCGACGTCTACAAAGCATGCATTTAGTCCGGGCATCAATTTCTTGATACGTCCCAAATACATATTGCCCACAGAGAAAGAAATATTTCTTCCTTCGCTTTGAAGTTCCACCAGGCTCTTATCTTCGAGAAGGGCGATGGAGACCTCTTTGGGCTGTACGTCAACTACTAGTTCATTTGTCACTGTTTTGTTTCCTTATTATTGATTGAATCTCGTTTATATGAACAACTTTTTTTGACAAATTGTTCATTTTGGGTTAGCTACTTTAAACAAAGAACAAACTTGAAAGACATTAGCTTCGCAAGTTTGTTCTTTATTTCTGTGTGATCCAGACTTAAAAATTATTTTTTGCTTTTATGTCTGTTCTTTCTTAGTCTTTTTTTACGCTTGTGCGTAGACATTTTATGTCTTTTTTTCTTTTTTCCGCTTGGCATAGCTTCACATTTTATGGGTTAATACTCTTGTTTATTATTTCTTTACTGAAATTGTAAATGTCTTAGCCGGTTTGAAAGCCGGAATGTTGTGCTCCGGAATAATGATCGTAGTATTTTTTAGAAATGTTACGAGCAGTCTTCTGTGCTCTTTTCTTTACTACGAAACTACCAAACCCACGCAAGTATACGTTCTCATCGTTAGACAATGAATCCTTTACTGCATCCATAAATGCCTCAACTGTTGTAAGAACTGTCTGCTTATCAATTCCAGTTTTCTTTGTAATCTCGTTTACAATATCTGCTTTAGTCATTTTTCCTTAAAAAAAATATTATTACTATGTTATTGCTAATTTTTTGGACTGCAAATATATAGCTTTTTAAGCTCCTAAAAAAATATATTCTGCACATTTTTCTAAAAAAATAGTGGCATAGGGTTTTCTTAGAGCTAAAAGAGTTACTTTTGTGTGCCTTTTGAGTAGGATATACAAGATAAATGTTAGATAATACATTAGGAATGAGGATATGAACGAGTTTACGAAAACGATTGTAGAGTGGTATGAAGAGAATAAACGTGAACTGCCCTGGAGGAGTCTGCCGATCCGTATCTGATCTGGATTTCGGAGATTATTCTTCAACAGACGCGGGTGGCGCAGGGGTATGATTATTTTCTTCGCTTTATCAAGCGTTTTCCCGATGTACAGACTTTGGCTGCTGCGGATGAGGACGAGGTGATGAAGTATTGGCAGGGGGTTGGGGTATTATTCGCGTGCCCGCAATCTTCATGCTGCCGCCAAAAAGCATGAATGGTGTTTTTCCCCCGAAAAACATATCCGGAAGTGCTGGCTCTGAAAGGAGTGGGGGAGTACGGCGGCAGCTATCTGTTCGTTTGCTTACGGTATGCCTTATGCGGTGG